>Ga0181568_10000533_pt1 | contig 34368 bp, 30 predicted proteins | sample 101ome_20_FD_133758 | JGI IMG/M metagenome (GOLD analysis project Ga0181568, IMG submission 133758) | Coastal salt marsh microbial communities from the Groves Creek Marsh, Skidaway Island, Georgia - 101404AT metaG (megahit assembly) | ecosystem: Environmental > Aquatic > Marine > Intertidal...
AAGGAATAGACATAGACGACGATGATTTTGAAGGAATAGACATAGACGACGATGATTTTGAAGGTTATGATCCCATAAAAGATCCAAAGGATAAAAAGACTTGGAAAGAATTATTGACACAGTATATTGAAGATGCTTATGATTTTGTGGATATTTCAGATAAACTAGGACCTCCGTTAATGAATGCTCTTAAAGACGGAAAAGGAACAAAAGAAGATGAGAAAATATTGACAGAATACATTTCTTATATATTAACTGCGTTTGCAAGTGTTCCGATAACATATAATTGGTATTTCATGTCATTTTATTCAAAAGCGAATGAAAATATAAAGTTATTTAGATTTAATCCCATAGAGATAAGAGATGAATTGGAAAAAGGGTTTAGTTTTGAAAAGTTGATCTATGTTATTTTATTTTATCTTTTTGAATTTAGTTTGTGGTATCCTTATGTTGTAGATTATGTACTAATTGACTCGCCATTAGCTAAATTTTTTAATGATTATATACCAAATCCGGTTAAGTTTATATCACTATACTTGGTCGTATTTATTTTTGTTAAATTTTTCCTTTTGGTTTTTAAAGAAACTATAATAAGTTTTTTAAATGGTACTCAAAATCTGTTCGTAGCTGTAACGTTTTTAGCCTTGATATTTTTTTTATTTATGTCATACATATACAGATCGTATTCATCAGAAAATTTTAGTAAAAAAGTAATGCAAAATACGTTTATTATACTTTTTATATTTATTAGAGTAATAATTACACTTATTATTAGTGTGCCGATGGCCGCTGTTTTGCTTTTGGCATATTTATTATTTAATTCATTTTTCGTTACGTTATTTTGTTATGATAAACAATTAGGACTGTATACAACAATATTGGATTTGATTAAAAATACAAATGATATGACATTATTACCGAGAACTTGTAATCCAACGATGTTTGAAATAATAGTAAAATATATTGCATTGTTTTTGGAAAAAGTCAAATCAAATATACATATTGTAGTAAGTACGCTACTGACGCTTTTCTTTTTGTCAACATTTTATTATGATCTATCGGACGTAGATAGCATAATGCCGGGATTACAGGTGAAACACGTATTGATAAGTATGTTGATACCAATTGCGCTTATGTTTCTTGGGTTTTTTAATATGTATATATTAACACCTTTTATAAAGACAGTTATGAATATTGGAAAGAATACAGAAAAATCAGATGAAAAGGATGCATAATATAGAGATATAATTGTTTTATGTTTAATTATATAAAACAATTTCAATAACTAATTTATATGACTAAAAAGAAGAACAATAAACATTATCCATATGTTTCAATATGTACGCCAACATTTAATAGAAGACCTTTTATAGAAACAATGTTTCAATGTTTTAGGAATCAGGATTATCCCAAACATAGAATGGAATGGATTATTGTTGATGATGGGACTGATAAAATAAGAGACCTAATAGAAGCGTCAAATATACCTGAAATTAGATATTTTGAATTAGAAGAGAAAATAATGTTGGGTGCAAAGCGTAATTTTATGCATAAACAATGTAAAGGTTCTATAATTGTTTATATGGATGATGATGATTATTATCCACCGGATAGAGTGTCACATGCAGTTGAAAGATTATTAGGAGATCAAAAGGCGTTATGTGCAGGTAGTAGTGAAATATATATTTATTTTAAACATGTACAAAAAATGATTCAATGTGGACCTTATGGACCAAATCATGCAACGGCCGGTACATTTGCATTTAAGAAGGAACTATTGGATAATACGCGATATGAAGATGAAGCGGCGTTAGCAGAGGAGAAGGCATTTTTAAAGGACTATACGATTCCGTTTGTGCAGTTAGATCCATTAAAATCTATATTGGTATTTTCTCATGAACATAATACGTATGATAAACGAAAGATGTTTGATAATGCGCATCCAGATTTTTTTAAAGAGTCTGACAAGACAATAGACATGTTTATAAAATATGATGACGAGAAGGGTATAAAAAAGTTTTTTATGAAAGATATTGATAAATTATTGCAGAAGTATGAACCTGGATTGCCGCATATGAAGCCGGATGTATTGAAACAGATGAAGGAGATAGAAGCGAAGAGAGCGAAGATGTTGCAAGAGATGCAGGAGAAACAGAAGAATGGTCCGATAATGATAAATGAACCAGGTAAGCCTTCAAGACAGTTATCAAATCATGAGATTGTACAATTGATTCAATCTAACCAACAAATAATTCAGAATTTAACAAAGGAAAAACAGGAAATGAATAATACAATGATGAGTATTCAAAGTCAATTGATTGAAATGTCTATAAAAGCCGATACTTTAGAAAAAGAAAACAAGATTCTAAAAGAAGAAAATGAAAAGTTAAAAAAGAGTGATATAGGTGTAGAGAGTGCTAATATAACGATTGAAATGGAACCTGAAGCAATTTCAGTGAAAAGTGATCCTCTGAAAATGGTGGATGTAAGTGAAGTATAATTTTTTATTTTATTATATATAATGAAACAAAAACATTTTTATGACCCAAAACATGGGGGGTGTTTACGTGTGTTTACTACGACTCAAAAACAAGTATCTATAATAAAAGGTGCATATGGTAACGACGAAGATTCAAAAGGATATTGGTTTGCAGAAGTGACACATATACCGGAAAAGATAATAGATGGTCAAAAGTATAATTTGATAGTTGATTTTAATCTAAAGAAGGGGTTGACACATAAACAGAAATTGTATGCGTACATGAAGAATAGGAAAATAAAATGGGAAGATGGTAATGTATGGATTGAGATGTATGCATAATTAGAAGTCATCTTGAATTTCTTCTTTTTTAGCACTTTTATCTAAATATCGGTACATTCGTTTAATATCTAATTTGCATATATCATAATCTTCAAATGTTTTTTCCAGAGTGGATAATTTTTCATTGTCATTAGAAAAGTCACCGTTATTACATAGGCGTATTTCTTGAAAAAAAGAAAGTAAATCTTTTTTATCCATACTTAACTTTTGTGATAAATCTTGAATAAATAATGAATTGTTATATTCAGTGGAGTATTTTGTCAATACCTTTGTAAATCGGATTTCATTCAAGTTCTCTAATTCTAAATTATTTGTTTCCTTGTGGAAAATATAATTGTTATAAAATGTTTTAATAAGAGAACTCATCTCATTAAATTCCCAGATTTGACTCTGAAATGTAATTCTATCAATATAATCAGCAAAACAAATATTTCGTAATAATTTATAATATAAAGGATATGCCACATCTTTGGGTAATCTTTTTATTTTATCAATAATGTTCTCATGCCATAATAATGCAACGATTGTTCTGTCTGTTTCATTCATTAACACATTATGTGAAGACAGTTTGTAATTGTTCTCTAAAAGTTGGTTTGTAATGGATTTTGAATCTTCATTAAAACTTTTCATTTGAAATATATTTAATAATTTGGATTCATCGTTTGAACCATCCAGTGTAGAAATGACGCGTAAAGCGAAATTTAATTTTCGCATATCACCTTGAATATATTTAACCATCATCTTAAAAACACTTTGTTTTAATTGTTGACCTTTACATTGTTTCTTGAGTATTTTTGTAATTTCAGCGTCTTCTGGAGAAGGTAGTTCAAATACATTACACACTTTCATAAGTTCTCTCATCTTCTTATCCGTATAATAATTTCCAATACAAATAATAGGATTCATTGTTTTACCTTCCGTCTTTTGTTTTTTCGTTTTTTTCTGTCTAATTAATTTAATTAATGCATTAATACCTCCTTTATCACCGCTATTCATACCATCTATTTCATCCATAACAATTGCTATCTTTGTAACCTTTTTCGTCATCATATTCAACACATTCTTATTAGATATATTATTAGATGTGATCGTTTCAATTAAACTCTTATTACGTATATCGCCGGCATCATATTTAATAATATCATAGTTTAGGTTTTTTAAAATTTTTGTGATAATAAATGTTTTACCGGATCCAGGAGAACCATATAGATAAATCCCCTTTTTATAGTTAAGATTGTCACATTCTGATTCAAAACTGTTTAAAAGAGATGTGATTCTTTCTTCTATCTCTCTTCTGCCATTAAAATAATCATTATAATCTTCACTATCTGTCATGTTATATAAACATCCTATTGTTTATATAATTGTTAAACGAATTATCTTCCAAATGTACTGAAATCAGCTGTTCTAGGTAAAAAATTATTAGAAGGACGATTTGGTATCTGTCCATAATACGAGTATGGATCTAATTGAGAATATGTACCCATATTACCACTTGACCCAGAAGAATTTTGAGAAACCGCGTTTGTAGTTCTAACACTATTCTGTTGATTGGATGCAGTATTTATTACGTTTCCGCCGGCATCAATCAATGAAGACGCTACATTACCTACTGCTCCGACTGTTGACGATGCAAAATCACCTACTGCTCCGACTGTTGATGATGCTACATCACCGACTACATTAACTCCTGATGATGCTATATCACCGACTGCCCCAACTGTATTTGACGCTGCACCTCCAATTGTATTCACTAAATTTCTTTCTTCTTCTGGATTCTTTGATGCAGTATCCGATGTCACTGTTGATTTACCGCTCTTTGTTAATGTTCCCGAACCACCTGCGCCGCCACAATTACTACAAATACTTTTACCATCTACTTTTACAGATGGGCATGCTGGACACGCCGGACATACTGGTGGAACCACTTGTGTTTTCAATATATAATTATCTAAATTTAAATTATTTCCATTAGCATCTGTAGAACTAGTTGTAGATGTAGAACTAGATGTAGAACTAGATGTAGAACTAGAGGTAGAACTAGAGGTAGAACTAGAGGTAGAACTAGATGTGGATTCGCCAGTAACAACACCATTTGGATCAAATCTTTTCACATTTTTAATAGTTATTGACCCATCATAATTCTTTCCAATAACAGCGACTACAGAGTTAAAGCTATTACGGAAAAATAGTACAGAGTTATCACCACTATCGTCTTCAATAACGTTTATTTTCATGTCACCAACAGTCTCATACCCGTAGTCATCTCCTTCCGTTCTTTCTCGTGGATCGTCAGAAGAACTAATAGTTATTTGATTGTTTATATTTCTCTTATACACTATAATTCCGTTGTCGTCTTTATTTGTTATTAATAAGTTTCCATTTTTCAAATCATATTTCACATATTTACTAATTTGGTATACCTTTCGCGAACTATTATAATTAGATACAATTACTTCTCTATTATTATTAGAATCAATGTCTTGAATATATGCACCGATTACTAGACCACTGTTAGCCATATCTATACCATGTACAGTAGAAGTATTGCTAAATAAATATGAATATACGTTTGTTGGAGTTGTATTTTCAGTGTTCATTATATGAATATAAGTAAGTTTATCCCAAGATATATACAATACAGTATATTCATCTGTTGTGTCACCACCAGTCGTATAAATAAGTGAGTCATACGAAGTTGAAACACTAGTTGGTTGGTCAGCTATTACTTGATCAGTACTTGTAATTGTGTATCTAGAAACACTAGCCGTTTCTCTTGGCAAAATATGTATTGCAGTTATACTACTTCCATCCGTGTTTGTATTTTCAAGAACAATCTCATCATCGTCTGTCGCTACCAATTCATTATTTCCAGCAAGATCATAATAATCATCACTCAATGTTAAGATATCATCTGTAATATCAGTTATAGTACCAGTAGCCGTGAATGTTCCGGTCCATGTTAAACCACTATTATTAGATTCCATATTTGCTAATGTACCATTTGTAGCTGTTATCTCTGTACTACTGCTGAAAGTTGTATCAGCTGTAGTAAGAACCACTGTAACCGTTGCTGTACCTCCAGCATCTAATCCTAGTTCATCCGTTTCATCACCGGCATCATCTAAAGCCACAATTTTAAATGTTGTAACGGTTTTCAATATAGTTTCGTCGGTATTTGCTACCAAATTTGTATTATCAGCAATATCCTTATAACTACTGCTCAATGTTAAGATATCATCTGTGATATCAGTTATATCACTACTAGCCGTGAATGTTCCGGTCCATGTTAAACCACTATCATTAGACTCCATATCTGCTAATGTACCAACTGCTTCGTCATTATCTGTGGCAATTGTTATAGCGGCTTTGGTGAAAGCGGTGTTAGCTGTCTTAAGAACCACTTTAACCGTTGCTGTACCTTCATCGGCTAATGCCGTAGGGTCTGTGGCAGCAGTATCATCATTAAGAATTTGAAACGTTGTAACAATGGTATTACCAGTAACTTCTGTATCATCATCATATGCGGGTGATTCTATTTCTACAAGGTTAGCATTTACAGTATCAAAGTATAAGTTATCGTATAATTTCGTTAGTTTAACGTCTTCATCATCATTATATTGTGGAACGTGTATTTCAGTTAAAGAATTTCCATCCTTATAAAAACTGATAAGACCTTCTCGCATTGTAAATGAGTTACACATCATTGTAAAAATAATTAATATTATAAACATTACTAAAAATATTGTAAATGGTGTTATTGTAAAGTTCATGATTTAAATATATAGTATATATTGAAAATATATGTTTCAAAAAACATTTAATAAAATTGAAATTTAAAATAGTACATTAAAGTATTAACGATGTGTGAACGTTTTTATGATGATTCAAACAGATATGAGTTATGTATAGATGAAGCAGGTAGAGGTTGTTTGTTTGGTAGGGTATATATAAGTTGTGTAGTTTTACCTAAAGATCCTACTTCATTTGATGGAACAGATATAAAAGACAGTAAAAAGTTTTCTTCAAAGAAAAAAATAAATCAAGTTTCTGAATATATAAAGGAAAATGCATTTGTATGGCATACCGAATATGTAGATGCTGAAGAGATTGATAGAATAAATATTTTACAATGTGTTATAAAGGGTATGCATAATTGCATTAAACATACAATTGATAAGCTAAAAGAATTGGATAATACTGTAAATTTTAATGATATAACAGCAGTAATAGATGGGAATTATTTCAAACCATATTCGGTATTTAATGAAGATAAAAATCAAATAGAAACGTTAAAGCATGTTACAGTTGAACAAGGAGATGCAAAATATATGGGTATTGCTGCTGCGAGTATTTTAGCTAAAACATCTAGAGATGCTTATATTTTGGATATTTGTGATAAATATCCGAAATTGGATGAGTATTATGGATTTAAAAAGAATGTAGGGTATGGTACGAAACAGCATTTAGAAGGTATAAAAACATATGGTATTAGTAAATGGCACAGAAAGACATTTGGACAACATTGTAGAAATGCTCATGTAATTGAAATACCTGAATCGGTGTAATTAAGTAAACATAATATTTTCTACATCATCTTTTTGTATATAATAGTAATCGGGGTTATCATCATTTGCACTATATCCTATAATAAATCTTTTTTCATCTTCTTTGTAAATAAAGCCGAGTGTGTATTCTACTCTTGTTTTATTAAAAGTAAACATTTTGGTAAAGCGTTTGACATTAAAATTGTCTTTATCCAATACTACAAACATGTGATAATAATATCGTTTTGTTTCGTAACTAACAGAATGTACAATAAACCAGATTTCATTACCGATTTCTACGCCATGTGTACTTCCTCTAATAAATTTAAATAGATTACATACATTTATTTTTTTATAAATAGTAACATCCCGAATACATAGTTCGTCATCAAATAATGTTTCATCAAATTCACATATAGTCAATGGACTCCATTCATAAATAACGTATAATTTATCATTACTATTAAATACAACCCAATTCTTTTCTATTCTTTTCTTGTCGGGAATATTTAATAAACATGAATAAGTACTATTCTTGTGTAAATTTATTTTTCCATACTCAATATGTATGTTTAAATTCGGATGTTTGGTAATTCTATTTCCAGTGAAGTATATTTCGTTATGAAAACTAAATATTCTCATATCCTCTATTCCTTTAAAGTAACCATCATATTGACTATTACACTGGATTTCAAATTCATTATCGGGAATTAGTTTGTCACAACCGATAGTAAATGAGTTACATATGTTTCTAGTCTCTACACTCGTTAAATCGTTATAATTGCCATTTTTATCTTTTGAATTATATTTTCCATCTGCGTTTATATAATAATTAACGAATCTAACTACTGCATACAGTTTATTGTTATGTAAACAAATGCTTGGAGTAGAGTTGTGAAAATCATATGCATGTTCTTTTGTAATTGTGTGTCCAATTTGTTTCAAGTTCTCCAATTGTAGTTTTCCATTGCATTTATAATCTGATAAACTTAATGCGTAATATTTCATATTAGAAAAGATACTGTTTGAAATATACGTAGGAGGGTCTTTATTCAGTATTTCTAAACACAAATTATTCATACCAGCATTGTCTATTTTTAAATAATATCCAATAATAGAAGCTTCAAAATCCAATTTAAATTTGTATATATCTTTTATTAAAAATAATTCGTCGTCTTCATTCAAAATAGCATTTCTATATGTTTGTGCCATTTTATAAAATTGGAAAGCCAATACGTACTTGCGCTGATTTCTGTAATAATATATGATTTGGTAGATGCCTTCTAACCGACGTGGTAAATACTGGAATCCTTCTAACCAACTATTTATAGCCTCACTCATATTATCTAAATTTTTGTAACAGATACCTATATTATAATAGGATTGCCATATTTCCTGACACCATCCACCTTCGTGTATTCTTTTTTTATAATATGTAATTGCGTCTTCATATTGTCCTACATCTCTATAACTATTTGCCAAATAAAAAATATATCTGACATTTTTAGGTTCATTAATTAATGCAGTTTTTAATAATCTAATATCTCTTGCGTATTTGTCATCTTTACTTCCTCCATTTCCAATATCATTAATTTTAAGTTTATCTTTAGATATAATATGATTTGAGAAGTATTGAGAACTTGTAATATGTTCGTGGGTGACTCCTTTATAAAAATAATTTACAGTGGCTTTCATTAATCGGAAGTTTTTATACGTAATTAGATCATTTTCTTGCATTAAATAGTAAGCATCATGTGTTAATTCTTTCTTTAATTGTGTAATATCAACATTATCCCCGATTTGTAATTCCATATCAGCATCCATTAACAATATATAATCAAAGTTCTCCTTGTATTCATAACATTTTTGCAAGGCATAATTTCTCGTTTTTTCAAAGTTCTCAAATTGTGTTCTCCAAATGTATCCTGGAATTTCATTTTCTTCAAAGAAATCGTGAATGGTTTGAATGGTATCATCTTCACTTCCAGTATCAATAATAACAAAATAATCAATAAACTGTAATACACTTTTTAAAAGACGTACAATGATTTTGTTTTCGTTTTTGACAATCATGTTTAAACATATTTTAGGAACATTTTGCATAAATATATATTTTAAAAACCTTTTAAATATATTTTTACTTAACAAATAATTTATAAATATAGTATAACTTGTCATGTCCTTTACAAGATTTCACGACGATCCTAGTAGAATAAAAAAACAAAGTGAAGAATTGTCTTTTCAAGGGAGATATTTTTTAAATACACCAGGTCAGGGTATGGATTTACCATTTGAAGAAGATCCGCATTTGCGATTACAAGGATGGGGAGCCAATTTACATACAAACGTGGTAGGTTTAGAAAGTGATTTATATGGGTTAACAAGACCATTGAACAGAGATTTATTAACTAAAAACAATTATATGAATACAAAGGTAAAAGCATCAGCAAAAAAATATAGAAATGCGAATCCTAAAACGGAAGAGAGTCGGGCAAGTCATCCTTCATGGATGTATAGAGGTATTGAACAACCTAGATGGGAGACGCCCTATTTAAATCCTCAAAATAGTTTAGAGAAACAATTTAGTCATAATGTACAGACACGTATTTTAGAGAAGGATAATTTTGTTCCGTCTGTTCCAGTAGTTGGTAATAATCACTATTACTTAACCGGTCATTCTATGTGTACTGGAAATAATAATTGCCTGAATTCGCAATTTATATAAAACATTAAATTTATAATATGTTATTATAATATTATATATTATAATGGAATTAGCAATACCTGGAGTAGCCTTGGGTCTATTATACGTAGTTTCTAATCAAAAAAAAGAGAATAATAAAGAAACATTTTCAAACCAAGAATTGCCAAATACAAATATACCAAATACAAATTATCCAAGCGAAGAAGTAGAAGGATTAGAAGAATATGCGAAAACATCGTCTTTATCAACTGTAAATAAGTTCAATGGTGACGGAGCATATACTGACAAATATTTCCATTCTAGATACAATAAATCCACTACTGTTCCTACGGGTGAAGATAGTTTTACATCTTTAACCGGCGAGACTGTAGGAAGTGAATATTTTCAACATAACAATATGGTTCCTTATTTTGGAAGTACAAACCGAACTGTACAAACACATTCATCTTCAAATGAAGGTCTTTTAGACAGATATACAGGAAGTGGTTCTCAAATATCAGTTAAAAAAGAACAATCTCCTTTATTTAAACCTGATGAAAATGTTCATTGGGCACATGGTGCACCAAATCAGAGTGAATTTATTCAATCACGTGTAAATCCAAGTATGCGAATGGCGAATGTAAAACCATTTGAAGAAGAGCGTGTTGCGCCGGGATTGGGTTTAGGATATACATCAGAAGGTGCTGATGGATTTAATGCGGGTATGATGCAACGTGATCAATGGATGCCCAAAGATGTTGATGAACTTCGTGTATTAACAAACCCTAGAGCAGGTGGTGTTTCATTAGTTGGTCATGAAGGTCCTAGAAATGGTATTACACAAAATGTTCCAGATCAAGAACGTATGGGTGTTATGGAAAAATACAGACCTGATCGTGATTTTGAAATGTCCCAAGATAGATACTTTACCACTACTGGTCTAGAAAAAGGACAAGCATTGCATTCTATACCTATAGATAGACATGTTAATCGTCCTGAAACAACCACATCATATACGGGTGCAGCCAGTTCTGATCAGAATGCTAGTTATGTTACTGGAGAATACATGCCTTCTACAAATCAACAATTAGGACCTGTACCAATGGGTGTTGCAAATGCAAATAGTAGAAATCATGCTACAAATAACGACTATGGAATGAAATCCAAAATGGCTTACCCAAACAATAGATCTGTAAATAAACAAGATACCTATTTTGGTATGGTAAGTGGCGGATTAAACGCAGCAATAGCTCCATTACTTGATGCTTTGCGACCATCAAGAAAGGAAAATGTAGTAGGTTCATTAAGACCTTATCAAAATGCCGGTAAAACAGTCCCCAATTCATATATTTTCAATCCTGCCGATAAACTTCCAACAACAATCCGCGAAACAACTGAAAACTCTAAAAATCATTTGAATGTAAATGCAAACCAAAATGGTGGTGCATATATGGTATCCGAACAACAAGTTGCATATACAAATAGAAATGAAACAGGTGATTTCTTTTATACAGGTAATGCAGGTGCTACAGATGGTACCAGAGAATTGAAATCTTACGAATCCATTAAAAATCAACGTAATAATGATATTAAATCGTCCACTATTGATGGCAGATTAACAAAAGGAAACATATCACTCTATAACGGAGACTTACAAATGAGAGAAAAGAAAACAGACGAAATGTTAAAAATGAACAGAGATGTTGTTGGAAATATGCCTTATTTATCTCCAGATGTTATGAATATGGGTCGTGTTGCTGGTAACCACAATAATCTACCAAACAATATAAACAACCAAAGAAATGAAATCAACTTTGGAGATCAATTAAAAGAGAACCCATACGTTGTAAATTACAAAACGGGACTATAAAGATGCAAAGAATAAATCATCACGCTCCCTTTGTTTTATTAAATTTTGTAATCGTGTATCCACTTCTTCCCCATTCTCTTTTAATAATAGTGTATCTTCATTTACTTCCGTAACAGAATTGTTATAACTTTCATCCAAATTATAACATTCCAATAACTTTGCAGAAGAATAATTTATATAGTTCAATGAAAATAAATGTATATCGTTTGTAATATGATCAGTTCCTGTACAATGCACACAGTTAATATTCTTTTTCTTAAACTCATTTACAAGTATACCAATTAAATCAACTGTACTTATATTGTGGTTTCTAAAAATAAAATTTGAAATATTAAATTGAAATGTAGTATAATCAAGATCTATTTTGTCATTTTTTTGTTTTAAATATTTATATACCATATACTGTATTTGCTGTTTTGTAACTTCAATCTTGATATCTTCAAGTATAAATGAATAAATATAATGCAACACCTCCCACGAAAAGGTTGTACCCATTATAAAATCACGAAAATGGTACCATCTAGAGCCAAATTCTTCTTTATAATCATATGCTTCATAAGAATAATAATCATCGTAGTTTATATTCATTTTAAATATAAACCAACATTTTTTTAATTTCTTTATTAAATTAATAATCGCCATTATCAACCGTATTAATACTAATATCGTGTGGTGGAGTAGGACCTATCGGGTGTAAATAATTTGCAGGAGCATTTATATTTGGAGTAATGGAACGGATTGTATTCTCAATAAATCTAGTAATTGCTGCATAATCATCCGGATGTGGTTGATTGTTATGGTTGTTACGATTGTTACGATTGTTCGTATGTAATTGACTTGAATATTCATCGTAATCAGTTACAAATTTATTTATTATATTAAAGCTTTTAATATGAGAATCATTAGAATATTTATTATAGTCTATTGGTAATAAATTAACATTGGCAACATCATTATTATAATAAAAATTTCTATAGCAATTTATCGTTGTCTCACGTTTGAGTCGCATGCCATATAAAGGATTTGTTTTCTTAAAATAAGATAAAATCGCGTCTATATACAATTGATTATCTCTTTTCGTCTTTGTACACAAAGCATTTTTACTTAAAAAGTAATATTTTAAAAAGGGACTGAAGGTATTTATTAAATACTCCTTTGGAAAAGATTCGTGTATAATAATTTTTTCATAACAATGACTATCATTATACACTTCAATCATTTCCATAATATCATCGTAACACATGTTTTTATTTGATAAATCAACATTTTTTATACAATCGTTTCTCAAAATACACTCATAATTATCCAAAAATAAATTCATAGAAAAGTTACTATAAAAGAAATATTGAAATAATTTATGTACATTATACATGCTGGTTTTAATTGAAAAATAAAAGTAATATAAATGAGACTTATAAAAAGGAATATTATTATAAGGGTTTTTTATTGGCATAGGTTCATTGTAAAAATTATCAGCATGTGACAACGATTTAAAAATAATCTTATTAATGTCATTGTATGTAAAAATATATTTCATATTTTCATGTATTATTGTTAATGTATGCTTCGTTTTTTCATTAATCGGATTCATATACATATCTACCTGCGTTGCATAGTCTTTCTTTTTTAATTTATATATAAATGCAAACTTATTGAATGCATGATAGAAACGCTGCGCTTTTGCAAAATGATTCATCACAGAATCTCGGTCTACAACACTAACAAAACGATTATCCAAGAAATTACGTAACATACCAATCTTATCTTTAGAAGATGTTTTATGAAATTTCATAGAATCAGATATAAATTTACAATAGAATATATACATATTTTTTACATTTTCATCCGTTATATTACGCATTTGTAAACACCTCTCTTTAAACGACACATCCTTTCTTGAAATTATATCAGTATTAAATACCACTCTCTCAAAAATTAATCCAAAACTACTCATTATATAATAATAATAATTTATTTTTATATAATCTATTTATATTATTTGTAACACCATATATGGGTTTGGTAATACGAAAACATATTAACTTTCTTTTTCAGAAACATCAATAGCATCCGATTCTTCATCTATTCCCTCCATTTTTTTAGCATTTTCCATCAAAAGTTCATTGTGTAACTTCATTGATTCAGCATCAGCCACTTCACGAGATTCAAAATCAACCGTGTCCATAACACCCACCAAATTGCCATCCTCATCCAAACGTTGCGTCAACACATTTTGATTCTCACGCGCCTTTTCAATATTTTCAGCAATCGCCTTTCTTTTTGTTTCTCTAACTCTTTCTTCAAACTCCTTTTTAGCTTGCTCTTCGTTATGTGCTTTTTCTTTATGTAATGCATTTAATTCATCTTCCAAATATTCCACTCTACCTGTTTTATACGCATCTGGATCCCAAGGTACCCACACTCCAACAGGTCCAACAAATATATCGTGATTTGGATCATTCTCTCTCAACTTTTTACTCTTCATTTCAGCCTCATCTTGCGTTGCAAACACACCGCGTATTTTTAAACCTCTAACGGATGTCTGGAATGAATGATCTCTACTAAACTTTTCATTCAACTTATCTTCTTGTTTATCCATAAAATTTTTATAATCATTTTCAATACCACTCTTTTTCAGTTTTGTAGACTCTTCTTTAATAAATTCATTAAAATCATCAATCAACGTTTCAACATTTAAACTATATTTATATGCAATAAAATGAATGAAATCAAAATATCTTTCCATTGATTTAGAAAATTCCCATTGTTTAATAAATTGATCAAACAAATACACCTCTCTTTTTTTTAATATTTTTTCAGGAGATACAAAAGACATACAAGCAAATTTCTGACCCGCAATTTCCGGATCCTGATCTAGTAGATCAACATATTTAGGATTTTTTTCTCCATTTTCTAAATTACGTTTTTCAAACGAAGACATTATATATTTTTAATATCATAATATTTAAGTAATTTCACAATAATATATTTAACTTTTTATATATTCATATAATATATATCATGTCAGAGATGTTTGATTTAAATGAACTTTTGAAAAGAGCGATTAAATACCTCATTGAAGGTTTAGCAGTTGCTATCTGTGCTATGTTAATCCCTAAAAAGGCACTTAATGTTGAAGAAATTATTATCATTGCATTAACCGCTGCAGCTACATTCAGTATTTTGGATGTATTTATTCCTGCTATGGGTGAAAGTGCTAGAAGTGGTGCTGGATTAACTATCGGTTCTGGTCTTGTCGGTGGTATCCGTTTCGTCGGAGCATAAATATTTACATAATAATAACTTTATTATTATTTAAAATTGGATATACAAACATGTTTTATCATTATAAAATGACAGTTTTAGATTATTTTATCTCTTCGGTAGCATGCGAATATATGTAAATTATACCGTCGGAAAATATTCCCAATCTAATTCATTGCAAACCTTTTTCCATATCATATCTTGTTCCAATTGTTTCTCCCGGTCTTTCATCATAGGAATATATGGCAAATATTGCGTTTGATCTAATAATACACATAATTGGTATAACGTATAAGTATAATTAAAGAAATTTGTTCTATTCGGAGGACAATGGACAGCCCAAGGTTTCTGGATTTCAATAAATAAAACACACAATGTCTCATGTAATTCTTCATTCATAACAGGAGGTTTCACGCCAAATAACGAATTTATATACTGTATATGCTCAAAATATTTGTTTAATCCTAATTTTCTTAAAATATCTCTCATCTTATCATAATTTATTTGCGACATATCTTCTATACGCTCCTTTTTTATTCGTGCCTTTATAGAATCTATCACTTGTTCCGGTATCTGTGTAGTCTCCTTTGCCTGAAATTGTGATAAAATTTCTTTAAAATGATTCAAACGTATATACGCTGTATAGGAAACTTCATTTGGTGGTTCTTTATTTGTCGGCTTTGAACTGTCTACTATATATGGAATAAATTTACCACATTTATTATTATTACATATAAGTATACCTTCTTCGTCTTGTGGAATTAATTCTCCACTTGCACAAAAATTACATTTATCAGTTGAAATCAAATAATCATGAATATTCGTTAACTCGTTTGACACATTCGTCCAATATGTTAAATACGATTTTTTTGATTGACTGTATTTTTCACTATTTAGATCACTTGATTCCTTATTTATTGCTTTTATTTTAAAAAATGTATTCAATACCTTTGTATTCTGGTTTAAACTATTTGAATCATTTGATATTTGTTTTTTCTGTTCAAAATAATCAAAAACATGCTTTGAATTATCCAGCAAATAATTTTTCTTCTCCAATTTTAAATCCTTTATTATTTTATTTATCTCTTTCATTCTATCCTTTATTTTCATAAATTCTTCCAATTCTGTTTCTTTTAAGTGCTTCACTCTTTCACGCAATTCTTCTTTCTCTTTTTGTAAACCCGGAATTATTATCAACTCTGTATTTTCAAATTTTTCCAACATTTCAGAATGCTTCACATCTATCGTATATATAATTTGATTTTGTAATTGCTTTCCCTTTCTTGAATTTGACATTATTTATATTAACTACAATATTTAAAATAGTTAATATAAATTGTTTATGTTATTTCATTGATAATTGGTTATTCAACTCATTTTTTTACTTTTTTACTTGTATTATTTCTTTTTGTTCTTCTTTTCTTTGTTCTTCTTTTATTCATACCGCCCTGATTAGTATCTACGACCGTAACAATATTTGTATCTGCATTATACATAGAGTTGGTTTCAACTGTTGTAATTACAGAATCCGAAATCTGCTTGGCTAATTGTATATTGTTACTTATAGCTGCAAGTGTACTTTCAACATCTGCCAATATACTTTCAACAACTGCCTGTGTATTTTCAACATCTGAAGATGGTGGTTCGTTAACTGTTTCTCCACTTTGGTTGCTACCTTCTTCATTTTGTTCGCCTTTCTCAAAAACTGCCTGTTTATTTTCAACATCTTCTTGTTTATTTTCAACATCTTCTTGTTTATTTTCAACAACTGCCTGTGTATTTTCAACAACTGCCTGTGTATTTTCAACAACTGCCTGTGTATTTTCAACATCTGAAAATGATGTTTCGCTAACTGTTTTTCCACTTTGGTTGCTACTTTCTTCATTTTGTTCGCCTTTTTCAACAATTTTCTGTATATTCTGTTTTGCTTGTTCTAATTTTTGACTGACACTTTTTAATTGTATTTGCGCACTGACTACTATATCTGAACCTTTATGTATACTACGGTTAATTTCACTAGTAACTTCATTATCTATTTTAGTCAATGACATGCTCTGCGCGGCAGTCGCCGTCAACGATTTGGACACGGCATTCGCATTTTCGGTTTCTAAAGCTATAACCTTTTCAAAACGTTCAACTTTATAAACTAACTCTGCAGGCGTTGTGTGTATTTTTATTGTTTCTACAATATTTATTAATTCATTCAATTCGTTCAAAGCATCCGAACTATCACTGTTATCTATATTCTCATATTCTTCTAAAATTGCATAAAAATAATACAAATTAATACGTGCTATGATATAATCTTTATATGTTTTCATTTCATTGTCGCTATTTATATTATCTAGATATTCAACTTTTGCAGATTCACAGTCACTATATAGTATTGATAATATTCTGGATAAATTTATTGGATCACTACCGCCAGTAACAAAGTCATTGAATGGACCTCCTCCTGTATTTCCCTCCCGATTTCGCTCTTCATTTTTATTTTTCTTCGTAGTTCGCTCCTGACTTCGCTCCCGACCTCGCTTTTTATTGCTATTTTTCTTCGTAGTTCGCTCCCGACTTCGCTCCCGACCTCGCTTTTTTTTTGTATTATTTTTTGTATTATTTTCTGTATTTTCCTCCATATTTTGCCCCCGATTTCGCTTTCCATTTTTATTAAATACAGGATTATTTATCATATATACAGGATTATTTTTCGTATAACTGTTAATATTGCTATTAGTATTAGCCAGAGCTTCTATACTGTTTGTCCATCTGGAATCATCAATATGAATTCTCTCCATACCATAATATATAATTAGTCTCAAACTATCATAAAAAGAATATAACTTTTGATATAATTCGTTATATATTAAAATATCGCATATAATCTGTTTTGTCCTTTTTTTTAGTGTTTCTGATTCGGTAGTTAATATTGAATTATCAAAATTTGATTTTGATAGTATGTCATCTGGATATTTATTATTTAAAATGATATCATATGCGTTTTCAGGTGTGTTTATATAAAATTCCCTTATGTCATCATTGTTCCGTATAAATTTAAAGATTTCTAGATAATTAACTGTATTAGGTTCCTCGGTGTAGTTTTTTATGTAATAGTCTGTCAAAGTCTCTTCTATTACACTTATTTTATCTTCATAATTCAAAAGAGAATATGTGATTACATCCATACCATCTTTGCGGTTAATTCCGCCGAATATCATATCTATTTGAGCCTCTGTGATAGGATCTTTAGTACTGTTTTTTTTTTTAATTTTTATAGATTTAGAATTTCTTATACTGCTTATATCTATCTCAATACTATTGTCACTATCCACAACAGGGGAATTGTTTTCATCTATAAAAGCATCAGTTGCACGAGCTAATTCTTCAAGCGTTTCGATAAAATTTCCCATTCCATGAGTAATACGTGTAGATGTCCTTTTAATTTTAAAAAAATGACCACCACCGGTTTGTATTATTGTATGATTGTCTCCACCTGATTTTAAAGTTTCTTTGGGTGGAAAAGTTACTTCAGGATGCCATTCAAAATTAATGACAGGGGGCTTAATAATTTTTCTATACTTATGAATTTTTGAATATTTCAATGATGCGATAATTTTATCTGCATGGTTTAGTATTGAATTTGAATCTAGTCTACCTAAAAGGTATTGTCTATTTAAACTAGTAGGATCAGCAGGTTCTCTAAATAGATTAAAAAGATCTTTATTAAAAACATTATTTAGAATATATATATCATCCATCACATTGAGTGTATTTTCAAATGCAATATATTTATCTGTTTCAGGATCGCTAATAACGTATTTTTCCGATAACTTATCCAATATTTCTGTTTCTTTGTCTTTGAAATTATTTTCATTATATGTAGTCTCATTCTCAAGTGGATATTTAGATTTTAATGTTTCTCCTTGTTCTATATTGAAATGTGTATTCATAACTTGCTGTAAATGAAATAATAAAACAAATAATCTCCAAACAATACACAAATCGCTTGCGTCAAAAATAAAATCAGTATTAGTTCCATCCTCCTTTTCCATTTTAGTAACATATTTCGGCGGTACTACACAAGCCACAAGTCTTCTCACTGTTCTACCTCTAGGAGCGTAAATATCAAATGGTTTCTCAAATAAACCTTCAAAAAAATCTACGTAAACGTCTATATAAATTTTACATTTGGTTAATATATTGGGTTCATTACTAGGAGACATGCTTACAGGAGCCAGAAAATCACGCACATACTGTTTAGATATAATATTTTTTACTCTGTTGTCAAATTTATTATAATCCGCTTTATTCTGTATTTCTCGTATTTTTTCTTTCTGTTCAGGTGTAAGATTTTTCACATCATTTAAAATAATATTGTTATTAATGTTTGCATAACATCCGTATAAATTTGAAAGGCAAATAAATCTCATTAAAAACGTATCCAATGTACCAGTAAAGGTAAGTTCATTTATGTGATTGTATAAAACAGCGTCAATTGCACGAAACTTATCGCCCCAATGTTTAATATTCATAAAAAATTTTCTAATAAACTGATTGTATTCAAGACTTGTTTTAACTACAGGCGTTAGAGGTAGAGATGGTCCATATATATTAGAATATAACTTGTTTCCAGCGTCTAATAATGGCTTACATAGATCAATTATAGCCGTATTTCTAAAATGTTTTAACAATATATCAATACACTTTTTTGTATCACCTTTATTATATGCTTCATTAGCTAAATAATCGGATATTTGAGGTAAATTTGGAATTTCTGAAATATTTGGAATTACTGAAATAGGTATTGATGTTGTTGAATCTTGTGATTGTCCGTTTACGTATGTAAATTGTATTTGAACACTTCTATAGTTAGTAGTAGGTCCAACAGATGCGTTTATATTTATACGTTGATCTCCGGGTTGATCTAATAAGTACATAAATGGAAGATCAACTACAAATGTTTTCTGGGTTTCACTATTGTTATTAGTGTACGTTTCCGCACTTGAACTAGAATCCATGATTCCTGAAAAGATAGCCACCGATTTATTTGCATTTCCAGCATTGTTATTACATAAACCTTCAAATATGTCCCTAGCCCCACAATCCATTACAAATTGTTTAGGTTGACTGGGTTCACTTGTTCCGTAATAAAGTTCTTTTATTTTGTTAGATTCTGCACGTCGGTTGGCTTTATCTACTATAAACTTTTTCAGTTCAAATTGATGAATACCGGCATTTTCTATAGGTGGAACATCGTTTACTGCATCATACGGAAGAATCATTAATGGATTTAATTCTGGACTATCTTCTTCAATGCTGTCAATTGTAATTGATATTGTATTATCTAATGTTGTTCTTTCAAGAGCAGACTCTAGACAATGAGCAGATGATTTTGTTTCATATTCAAAATTATCATCGCCTTTTTTAATAGTGAATTTCTTGCTTATACATGAAATTTCGTCAATAGCACGTTGTATATTGTTTTTATATTTCTCATCTTTTCTCATTCTTGCATTGACTCTACCGAAATCATATTGGTCATGTTTCATATCAATACATGAGTGCACTCTATTTAAAAAATCAAAGAATCGGTTTTCGTTTTGTGTTAGTGTTATTGTAGTACCATCATCAACGCAATTATAAATTCTTTTTATAGGATTATCTTGATTTGCATTAGGATCTATTTGAATTTGACTCGCTGGATCTGCTATATTCATATCAGTTACATTATTATTTGTCGCACCAGATGGAATATTACTCATTATATTATATACTATAATAATAAATTATTATTCGTGTATTAACACAGATTAGATTCTAAACTTTATTATATGTCTGAAACTATTCAAATTAATTTGCCATCGCCTATAAAATTAAACAAAGCAATGTTTCAAAAGATGCTTTTTTTAACAAATGCAATTGAAAAGGGGTGGACTGTAAAAAAGTCAAATGATTCTTTTATTTTTACAAAAAAACATGAAAATAAAAGAGAGGTGTTTCAAGAAGATTATTTAGAAACATTTGTATCATCTAATTTTACAACCGATTTTGTAACCTCATCTGGGAATTAACAATTGCACATTACTCATGTTGTACATACCAAAAATCTTGGAATTGTTTCATATCCCCAATAAATACATTTTCCTGTACACTATTGTATTCCGGTTTATCAAGTAAAAAATAGAATTTTTCCATATGTTTATTACTTAAATCACCATCTAATATATTGATAAAATAGGTAGGTGTTGGATTGTATTCATGGGATTTCAATAAATGTTCTAATTGATAAGAAATAAAATGGTAAACATTTCGTAATGTTCTTGTTTGTGCTCCTCCGTTATTACAAATAACTTTTAAGTTAAAATAATATTCATTATAATTATTGAATAAATATCCATCAAAATTTTCAGTATAATCAAATCCATCAACACCTTTCATTGGCTGTTTCATATCATATATTTTGTTTGTACGAGTATGAATACGTTTATTTGTTTTTTCTAAAGGAAGATTCGTAATTTGTTCTATTATTCTTTTTTGATATAGTTCACATTCATTGTGTTTTCCATTAATGTACCACTGTTGTTGCTGTCTCCAATTTTGTGTTTGCATACTGGAAGGCGTAATAAATATATGTTTATGATGATTAAAAAGATATTTAGTCGGAATAATTGCAAAAAGAGTTTTAAACATAATAAATAAAAATAAAATTTTCATATTACTACTACAACAAACTATTTTTCGTATTTCAAAAAAATTAATATATTGCTTAACTATAGTAAGAAGATGTTGGAAGAAGCATGTGTAATAATAACAACAATTATTATTGACATTATTTTGATTTGGATATTAATGAATGACGAACTATTATACTATGAACGGGTTTCAATATATTTCTTGTTTATTGTTCATTTTTTATTGTTTGTATTCTATTTTATAAATTATTCATGTGGTATTGATATTTTACACATTATATATTCATTGTTTATGCTTTTTGGTTTACTGTACGAGAGTGTGGCTATATTAGGATTAATAGCTATTATATTGATATGGAACTTAATAATATGGGCATTATTTATTAAATGTCCATTCGGCAAGTTTGATGCATGTAATGATTTTATTAAGGAAATATCCTCTTTATTTTCAAGAACAGAATATGTAATCCTATTATTAATACTCTATTTTACTAAAATAGCACTGAAAATTAAAAAAATATTATGAACCACTAGTATTGTAGCATAAAAAGGTTGAAGAATTTTCATATAGTATTTTTTTAGTATAATAGCATTATAAGGTGTGTATTGTGGTTAATTTATTTAGGAGAAATAAATTAAAATATTGAAAATTATTTTCTTGGTGTATATTATAGCTAAAAGATGGCTGGTGGACTTATGCAACTGGTAGCCTATGGCGCCCAAGACGTGTTCTTAACAGGAACCCCTGAAATCACATTCTGGAAGGTGTCTTACAGACGCCACACAAACTTTGCTATGGAGAGCATTGAGCAAACCTTCTCCGGACAAGCTGACTTCGGTCGTCGTGTCACATGTACTATTAGCAGAAACGGTGATCTTGCTTACCGTACTTATCTTCAAGTCACACTTCCTCAAATTGACCAAGACATGAAGGGATCCACTGGAGCTGTTTATGCTCGTTGGTTGGATTTTCCTGGTGAGCAATTGATTGCTCAAGTTGAGGTTGAGATTGGTGGTCAACGTATTGATCGTCAATATGGTGATTGGATGCACATCTGGAACCAAGTTACTTTGTCAAAGGAGCAACAAGATGGTTACTACAAGATGGTTGGTAACACCACACAATTGACATACATCACCGATCCTGGATTCGCTGAAGTTTCCGGACCTTGTGCTGCTAACGGAGGACCTGCTCAAGTATGTGCTCCTCGTAATGCTCTTCCAGAGACCACATTGTACGTTCCTCTTCAATTCTGGTTTTGCCGCAATCCTGGTCTAGCTCTTCCTTTGATCGCTCTTCAATACCACGAAGTTAAGATCAACATTGATTTCAGACCTATTGGTGAGTGTTTGTGGGCTGTTAAGTCTTTGACCGAGAACTCCAGTACTCAATCTGTAAGCACTGCTTACCAACAATCTCTTGTTGCTGCTTCCTTGTACGTTGATTATATCTTCCTTGATACCGATGAGCGTAGAAAGATGGCACAAAACCCTCACGAGTACTTGATTGAACAAGTTCAATTCACTGGTGATGAATCTGTTGGTTCTTCTTCCAACAAGATCAAGTTGAACTTCAACCACCCTTGTAAGGAATTGATTTGGGTTGTTCAACCTGATGCTAACGTTGATTACTGTGCATCTCTTGAAGGTGGTGAAACACTTTACAAGACTCTAGGTGCTCAACCTTTCAACTACACTGATGCTATTGATGCTCTACCTAACGCTGTTCACGCTTTCGGTGGTATTGATCAAACATCTGGTGCTAACGCTTTCATTGATTCCAATGGTTTGTTTGAATTGGACCGTGCTGTTGGTACTGAACCAACAAACAACACATGGGATTCTACCGCTGATGTGAATGGTTCTGCTCTTACCGATGCAGGTACATTCGTTCTTGCTGAAACCGCTCTTGACATGCACTGTTGGGGTGAGAACCCAGTTGTTACTGCAAAGTTGCAATTGAACGGCCAAGATAGATTCTCCGAACGTGAAGGTTCATACTTTGACGTTGTTCAACCTTACCAACACCACACACGTTCCCCTGATGCTGGTATCAACGTATACTCATTCGCTCTTCGCCCTGAAGAACACCAACCTTCCGGAAGCTGCAACTTCTCCAGAATTGACAATGCTGTTTTACAACTTGTTCTTTCTTCCAACACTGTTTCCGGTGTTAACACCGCAAAGGTTCGTGTATACGCTGTTAACTACAATGTTCTACGTGTAATGAGTGGTATGGCTGGTCCTGCTTACTCCAATTAAGCACTCTAATTATAAAATAATTTATTAAATATTTAAACCATATTAAATATTTAACAACTATATATGTATCAATCATCTAACATTAAAACAACTATGACAAAAAATACAACTCAACAAACAGCTATTAATTCTCCATATGCAGTCATACTTATTGGTACACATGGCGAATATAAACATGAAATCACATCCTCTACAAATGATTTGAATTCTGGGATAAATACCTTTACAATACCAAATAATATTAATTTATTTAAAATAGACGCAGTGAGACCTGGTATCTGTTATGAAATTCCTAATAATGTATTTGTAGAAAAGGTTGAAAAATTAATACGTAAAAAAATAGAAGAATACAGTACAACAAATCATCATAACGCGTTTGAATTGTTAAAACATGAATTAACTGGAAATAAAGGCATACTTAAACAATTGGATACGAAAATTAGAAATAGAGACGGTCTGTCTTTACCCGAATATTACGATAATAGTGTTTTCTACGGATATGAATACCCGAAAAACAGTGAAATATACAACAAATCTTATTTTTTTAATAGTGACGAAGTACAAATTACAAATGACTTCAAAATTCATTTTTTCTCATCAGAAAAAGGAGACGCCGATGTAACAAACTGGCTCTTTAAAACACCCAACTTTTTTAAATTTAGAAATAAAAAAGAACATAAAACCGATTTACATAGTGTGTTGAATGTATTACACCAACCATATTGGTTACCTCAACATTACAATGTAATTTTAATTGATCTAACATGCTCTCCTATTGCCGATCATAATAATAGATTATACGATTCACAAGATAGAATATCAAGAACGACGGTAAGAGATATTATTAAAAACACATCATCGTACCTTGTGAACGAATTTCTAAACAAATAAAAGAATATTTTTCTGAAAATCATTATAATACATCACATTCACAAGGATATCCGTCAGCGGCATAACCAATACAACAAGCAGAAAATGCTGTTCCACAATCTCCACAGTTTGAACCCGATTGTCCAGAACCTCCTTCTTGTAAATGACAATCACACGGATAACCATCTATCGCAAATCCAACACAACACGTTTGGTATCCAGTTCCACAAGTTCCACATTGAGAACTTTTAATTTCATAATTGTCAAATTTACTATAATCACAATTTTCTTGTACCATTACAAGCGGTTTATTCAAATATGTATTAAAACCCATATTGTCTAATGACCTCTGAACTTGCTTATCATATTCTGAATAAAAAGTTGTCACATTTCGCGTGAGTACAAATAACGACAATCGCTTATCATCTGACACTATAGAATATTGGTATTCATTATCAATAATGGGTCCTAATTCAAGAACCCAATAAGGCGCTGATTTTGGAACACCTTCTAATTTTACAGACAATTCTCCACCACTATTTCCATTTTCATAGAAAGCATATCCACTTATTTGTTCAACCTTATCATTTTTATTAATTTGACTGTTCAACACACTAACCTTATCTTTTACCATTGTATAATCTGCAACAGCACATTTCCCTTGTCCCTGAAATGTCATATCAAATTTATTTTTATATACTTCATACCATCGTCCAGCATACATATCTAAATCTATCGTTTCTACTGGAGAATAATCGTTCGCATAACACAAAATAATTGACGAGCATAGTAAAAAAAAGTGCATAAACATAGTTTATTATAACTTATACATGATTATATTCTTTATCTTTATATGTTTACTATAAGTTAATTATTAGCACATTATATGTATTTTGATTTGTATAAAAAGATATAAATAGTTAGTACTATATAGAATAGTATTATGGAAAACAAAGAACCTAAATTATGTGAGAATACGGACTGTGAAAGATATCCACCTGATTGGGATTTTGAAGAAGATACCGAAGACACTTATCAGCAAGGACAATGGAAAAAATGCTGTTTATGTGACGGGTATTTTGATGATGATGGATTTGGTGATATATTATTTGTACAACAAGAACCGAATAATCAAAAAAATGTTGCTTGTAATTTGTGTGGAAAAGATAAAGATATTGTTCAAATGAAAGGCACGGGCCAATTTCTTTGTGAAGCTGCTTGTGATGAAGAGGACGATGAGGATTAGATGTATATATTATTTATTAAATATCTTCAAACCATTCTTTCGGTTTCACTTTTGTATCACCGGCGTATTTTACTGCATAATTCTTTTCAATCATCCATTCATTTAGATTATCGTTGTCTAAATATACATCTGCCAATAATCTACCGTATTTTTCACTTTCAACATTTTCTAATCTAACTATTTTATTTAGAATTCGTTCTGATAATGCATCTCGTGCAATCAATGCATGTTTTTTTTCATTTTCAACTTTTGTTTTTATTTCAGGTGTATCAATACCATTTAATCTTACAGAAAATCTATATATTGGATGATTTTCATAAGGTTTTGACGCAATTGTTATTGTATCGCCATCATATACTTTTATCACTTTACCGTATTTTACATTCGGATGAAATGGGGGGCAATTTCCCCATGTAGCATCTTTATATAATTCTTCCTGTTCAGCAATATCCGCATTCTTATTTACCCAGTTAAAACAACAAAACATCTTATAGTTTATTATATGTCGTATACATCTAATAAATCAATTTTAATGAATTACCGAAAACCAGTAAACATATAACCTCTATTTTCATTATTTTTGTAGATTGCTATTAATTTTCTAGTATTCGGTGACCAATTTGGAATTTCGGATATGTTGTTTTTCTTTAAAATAATACTTTCTCCATTTTGAAATGGCCTTTTAAATATTTCACAATTACAATATTTAATTTCAGGATGTTTTTTATAACAGTCTAAATGACAATCAAAATTACAACAATCACGTTCACAACAATATAAATAATTCCCTTTTGTTCCTTCTTTATCACAATAATCACAATAATATGTATTATAACTATCTTCTATAATGGCTTTGAAATAACCGTTCGGTAAAACATTCGTAATACGTACATAACGCGATGAAAAATAAGGTTTGTTTTTATAACTGTCAATAATAATCCTTACCATATCACCTTTCTGTAAATGATTTAATATTTCTCTATCCAAAATAATACCGCCCCAATTTGTAACATCACTCATTATACGCAAATTATATGCACCACCTCTTTTGTGTTGTTTCATTATATTCTATAATATATCATATATTTATATCATTCATATAATTATAACCCCTTACAAGTTGGATTTCCTAAAAAGAATAAATATAAACTAAACTTTGAACCCAACATATTTTGCTTGTAGAAATAGTAATCACCTACGCCAAAAAATAACAACACTGGCAATGAATACAATAATACTTTCTCAACCATTAATATTCTATCATTTGTTTCAGCATTTATTTGTTTACGATTATACATGTATAATCTTTGTGTATTGGTGACATACAATACAAATAATACCACGAAAAATGCAGTGTTCCATGATAATCGCATTTTGGAGGATAATAAAAATATGAAATAAATTACAAATGCATAAATCATACTATCAAAACAATTGCCATTTGACCAATCCACTGGATACATATCTCTTTCTGCTGCGTTGAAATTAAAACCACCTTCCAACATAATGAAAATGAAAATCAATCCAATTCCTATTAAATGTTTACCGTATATGTTTGTATCCAAATATCTCTGTGTACTGCATGAAAAAATTTGTGTTACATATCCACCTGCTGCTACTAAAAACGCTACAAATATAAATGATATTTTTGAGATATTATTTGTTAGTTGTTCACCTTCTAAAGTGTCCAATATTTGTTCAGGAATATTTGACTCTATTTCTTTCATTATAGTATATTTATATATTTTATAATGAAAACCAAATAAATAAATAGGTGTTTTCAAAATATGTCTTTATACATATCTAATAAATTACAAACACAAAATGATTTATTATTGAATAGTCTTGTTGAATTCTATAAAGACGAACAACATGTTGAAACCATAATGAAAATCATTAACGGTGAATCTAGAATTTCCTTGCGTATTGTTGATTGGTTTGTAACTAACTATGCAAAAAAATTTTACACCATCTATGAAATAACTATTTACAGGGGCGACACAGTATCAACGCAACGTTTTAAGGTGTTTAATGATTATAAATTAAAGTTAAAGGCATATTCAAAACGTAGATTTGATCCATTTTGTCGTTGGGAAAGAATTACAATACCTTTTGGAGAAAAACATATGGAAACCACCATCGGACAATTAAATTTTTTTAAATGGGCTATTGAAAATAAAGTCATCCAATACATTGAAAATAACTACATCACTATTGAAAATGACATGAATAGTCGTAATAGTACTTCCAAGAAACGAGAACTTATTGAAAATGTTGATAATACAAAGACAAGGAAAAAAAGAGAAGAATTATCAGTGTCTGCAGTTAAATGTATTAAAAAAGAAAAGGTTAAAATTGTTGTTAAATTTGATTTGTAATTCGTTTTATTCCACTTTATATTCTTTGGGTTCTGCAATCAATAATCCATTATTCTTATTACATGGAGTTGGTAATGTTTTTATAAAAGAGGATATATTTTTTATCCATATATTACCCATCTCGTCGGGATCATTCATGTCATATTTTACATCTTCATTTGTATTTATTCTCAACACAGGAAATTCATCACCATTTATCAACCATTTATCATGATAATCTCTGCATGTTTGCAAATATTCATATGATATTCCTGTTTCACCTGTTCTAGATCTTTTTTGTATACGTTCCAAACATTTTGAGGGCGATGCATCTATATAAACAACTGCATCTACGTTATTCTCTTCTTTTCTAGATTTATAAAAGTGTTCATAAATTTGGTAATTAATATCTTCTATTTTATTGTCGTCTTTTAACATCTTTGCAAAAATATTATTGTCCGCTTCTAACGACCGTTCACATATTATAAATTTCGCATCTGGGTTCTCTTTTTTTGCATTTGAAATCTTTTCGGTCCTTGTAGCATACGCCATCACTTGGAATGGAAACGCATACTTCTCCGGATCCTCATAAAACTTTGATAATATTGTTTTACCATCCTTATCCTTTATTTTCTCCCAAATATCTACCGGTTCTGTCAAGAAAATTACACTTGCATCATCTTCAAACCGCTTTTTCAGGTTCTCTATGATCGTGGTCTTTCCAGATCCGATATTTCCTTCAATTGATATAATATATTTGTTCTTCATATATTATAAAACTAATTAGATTCTTTTCTCTCTTAAATTACGATTTTAATAAATCAATTTTTGTATTCCATTCTTTTATTCCCATCCCATTATGAATTAGATTTCTATATACATTTCTTTTTTGAGTCTTTGAGAACTTTGACATAAAAAACCCCTAAAATAGTGAAAAAGAGTGTTCAAGTTCTCTATTCTATCAAAAATATTTCGTATAAAATAAATTATTATGTTATATCTTCGTAGGATTACTTGAAAAAATTATTTCAACAATATTTGTATGTGTTTTGAGAACCTTGATCAATGCTTCTTTTAATATATCCATATTTTCACATTCATGTAAGTTCTCCTCAAAATAATATTTAAATACACCTACCTCTTCTGCTATATCTACTTTTGAAATAATCAAATGTGTTGTACCGGAACAATTTATTGCGGTTATTAATTTATCCACTTGTAAATAATTCACACTACGTTGTCTTCCAGTAGTCGTACCGAATTCACAGCCCACCTCCCCTAATAAACGCAACTCTTCATTATCTAACAGCTCCTCCGAAAAATCTGGATCATAACCCACTCGCGTATCGTATATTTTTACTGCACCATATATATGTCTTATTTGTTTCGGTGAAAATCCCAAACTACACGCACCATACGGTAATGTACTACTACTCGTTACATATGGATAATTACCATACTCTATATCTAACCAGAACCCCTGTGCACCTTCACATAATATATTTCCATAGAGTTGCTCATCCCATAAATAGTCTTTAAATAAATCAACATTATCCATTACACGTTTCCCTACACGTAAATACTTGTCGCGATAACACGGACCAATACCATTACCTGTAGTACCTAGCGTCTTTGAATATTTTTGTTTGTCTTCTTCAATATGCTGCTCTGTCACTACATGCGTTCTCGGCGAAACCTTTACTAAACGGGTATCAAATCCATTTTCACGTAAATAATTAATTTCTTTCATAAAGGAATCGTAGTGTATAACACAACCGGGTCCAATTATGGATTTAACTCCGTAAAAAATACCGGATGGAATAATATGCGTTGCGTATTTTTGATCATTCACATAAACAGTATGACCTGCATTACTACCGCCCGACCAACGACATACAAAATCATATTCGCCCGATTTACTTAATTGCGACACTATTTTTCCTTTTCCTTCATCGCCCCAAGATAAACCACAACATACATCCACATATTGAATATTCATCACGTAAATAGAAAATAAACATAAAAAAATTATAGATATCAAACCATATAATTTGCTAAATACCAATTCTAGATCCCATATTATTACATTAATTTATTGAAAAATTTGCTTTCCGGTTTATATTTCAAGATATCTAATATTTTTTTTGTTGTCGGGAACTCTTTATCCCCATATATATCTTGCAAACATAACCATTCAAACAATCCTCCAGTATACACAAACACCTGCGTAAACCCATGTCCAGTTATTTGATTGTATTTCCTTTCTATACTATCATCATTACTATTCCTACCATAAATAATAATACTCTTATTATAAAAATTATGCTCATTTATCAAATTATTTATATAGGTTTCTTCTTCAAAACAAGAAATTGTATTTTGTATTAAACACTCTTGTTCACTAAACGATAATGTATTTATCATTATAAATGCATTCGGAACCTTTATTGCATATTGTATATCTTGAAAAGATACTTTTTGCATCGGTTTTTTAAAAAAAGATAACATGTTATAAATAATATATGTTTTATACTATATTCTTTTGATTAAAGATAATATAAAATTGAAATTAATATGTGTGTTAATTAATAACAAAACACTATGGATTTAGAACAAAATAAACTTTCAAAAGCCGAATGGGAAACCATTGAGAAACCGGTCTCTGACCAGGAAAAGGACATCTTAAACCTTATTATAAATGGTTATCATAACACAAATATACATGTAAACAATACCAAAACATTCTTAACCTTCAGTAAAATAGAGAAATCAGAAGAAATTGAATATTTTGCGTATAAAAAATATTTCTCCGACTCTATTCAAAAATATGTTAATAAATATGGACTTCAAACACCCCTCGTTAAACTTACTGATCTAAACATTATGGGAGGATCTTCTTTAAAACAACTTAAAAGTGGTGACTCCATACGTATTCAAAATGTAGAACAAACCATCCAAACAAATAAATCTATCATTTTTGAATTCACACTAATTGAAATCTTTGGTAATTTATTAAAATACTATTTTAAAGAAAAAAACAAATACATTTATTATTATTATACTCTTTTACAACTTAATCGTTACACTATTAAGGATGTTAATACATATGTTTCTAATTATGTTAACAATTTACTTGCCTTTATTGAATCCAATGTGACTAAACAGGCTATCTTGTATAAATCATATGATATTATTGAAAAAAACAGTCTATTATCTACCTATAGTGATTTGACATTGTATCCGCATCAGAAAACTATTTTTGAAATGTTTAAAAACATTCATAGTAATATTGCGCATAATGACCAGGTGGAGCGTGAATTAGAAGAAGAAGAAGATGAAACACGATATACCGAATTACAAAGCACTATCAAACCGATTGTTTCGCCCCTTGTTTTATATACTGCTCCTACGGGTACTGGAAAAACGTTAACTCCAATCGGATTATCTGAAAATTTCCGTATTATATTTGTTTGTGTGGCTAGACACATTGGTATGGCGTTGGCAAAGGCAGCTATATCAGTTGAAAAGAAAATCGCATTTGCATTTGGTTGTCAGACTGCAAGTGATATCAGATTGCATTATTATTCCGCAGTTGAATATAGTAGAAATAAACGATCGGGTGGTATTGGTAAAGTTGATAATAGTGTTGGTACAAACGTTGAAATCATTATTTGTGATGTACAATCCTATTTAACCAGTATGCATTACATGTTAGCATTCAATGATGAAAAGAATATTATTACGTATTGGGACGAACCTACCATTACATTAGATTATGATAATCATGAATTACATGACGTTATCCATCGTAACTGGAAAGAAAATAAAATATCAAAAATGATTTTATCGTGTGCTACCTTACCAACCAAACTTGAATTACAACCCGTATTTAATGATTTTGCAATGAAATTTACAAATGCGCGTTTTGAAACAATTACCAGTTATGATTGTAAGAAATCAATTCCGTTATTGGATAAAAATGGTTATTCTGTATTACCGCATTATTTATATAAAGAATATGACGAAATGATAGATAGTTGTAAGTATATTTATAAAAATAAAACGTTATTGCGGTATTTTGATTTGAATGAAATTGTAGAATTCGTAAAGATTCTGAATAGAGACGATTTTATACAAGAAGAAATAGAAATGTATTTTGATACACATAGTGATATTACGATGAATTCAATAAAGGAGTTTTATTTGGAACTGTTATTGAGTATAGATGATGAAGATTATGCTATTTGTTTTAACTATTTCCAAGAGAATAGACGAAATAAATTTGAAAACAATGAAATATGTCGTACAACTAGTTTGATGAATGAACCTGTTAAAAACAATGAATTAAAACGTACACAAAGTGTTTTTGCAAAACATATTAGAAAAGAGACTACAAATACGGGTGGATTACTTGCAACTACGTCGGATGCATACACATTTACAGATGGTCCTACAATCTATTTAACAGATGATATTGATAAAATCGGACAGTTTTATATTCAAAAAACGGATATTGAAGAGTTTGTTTTTAAAACACTAATGAATAAGATACATATTAATCAAAAACATTTGGATAAAATAACGGATTTAGAAAAGAAATTGGAGAGTTTAGATGTTGCAACGAGTGATGATACATCAAAAACCAGTTTTACAGAAAAAAGTGATCATGGGAAAATGTCTAATGAAGGTAAAGCGTTGATGAAAGAAATTAATACTTTACGCAAACAGCTTTATACAATTACATTGGACCCGGCATATATTCCGAATACAGTGCCACATCAAAATATATGGAGTCCGGAAGAAACCATTATTCAAAATGCATTCGTTTCTGATATTGGTGAAGAAAATACCAAAAAAATTATGAGTTTACAAGTGAATAATAATTACAAGGTTCTTATGTTACTTGGAATCGGAACATTTAAATATCATGAAAATAAGGAATATATGGAAATCATGAAGGATCTGGCGAATCAACAAAAGTTATTTATGATTATTGCATCCACTGATTATATTTATGGTACAAATTATCAATTCTGTCATGGATTTATAGGAAAAGATCTAGAAAACACTACCCAACAAAAAATCATGCAAGCAATGGGACGTATTGGAAGAAACAATATGCAACAAGATTATACTATCCGTATTAGAAGTAATGATATGGTTAATAAAATATTCAAACAACAAGAAGAGAATTTGGAGTCTACGAACATGTGCAGATTATTCAATAGCGAATAGCGACTAACAATAATAAAAATGTATAAAATTGTATAAAATTGATGACTTTTTTAATGTATATAAATTGTATAAACAAACTAACTACTACTATAATGAGTACTTATTACAGCGGACCTTGCGAATATATTGATGAATTTAATATTAATGCCCCTATTGTAGATACAAAAGAAAGAGATGATATGTGTAGATTATGGGAAGAATTAGCTTATACGAAAGTGTATTTAGTGTATGGATGTCATGAACCTGAAAAAGATGTATATTATTGGGGAAGCGAAGAGGTATATTTAACTGGATGGGAATGGAATGAAGAAGGGAATCATCTTCATGCTATTGGAACAATGAGAAATGTAAACGATTACGATGAACAGCAAAAAAGTCATTTAGTGTATGATATGAATTTCCGGTATATTATTTCAGAAAAGATTCTAAAAACAATTGTAGAAAAAGAAACCGATGTACAAGAAGAAATGATTACAAAAGAGATTGCAAATATATTATTACATAATAGAAAATATCCTGATGGATTC
>Ga0181568_10000539_pt1 | contig 34074 bp, 21 predicted proteins | sample 101ome_20_FD_133758 | JGI IMG/M metagenome (GOLD analysis project Ga0181568, IMG submission 133758) | Coastal salt marsh microbial communities from the Groves Creek Marsh, Skidaway Island, Georgia - 101404AT metaG (megahit assembly) | ecosystem: Environmental > Aquatic > Marine > Intertidal...
AACACTACCGGTGAATACAGTATCCAAGTACAATTTACCGCTTGCATCTGTACGTTGAGATTGTGCAATAACAGAAAGGCCATTCCCTCCAAACTGGTTAATGTTAAAGTTAATTGCTGTTCTGCTACCGTGATCGTATATAAAGTCTGTGGTGCGAGCTAATTCTTGTCCGTCTATTGTGACTGTAATATCGTCGATTGTAGTGGCACCGGTTGTCTTACCTTTGATGTTATCTACACTGCCTACACTGTATCTCTGTTTGACTTCATATGTGCCTGCACTTATATTCAAGTTTGCAAGTGTATTATTATGTTCGACTAGTTCAAAATGCGAACCTGTTAAAGACAGTATACCTGTTGTTGTATAAACGTTAGATGGTGCACCACTAAAAGTATTTGTAGATTCGATATATTCTGCAGAAATATTTGAATTCGCATTGATGTAATCTGCAACATCTTGTAATGTTAACCCGCCATCGCTGATATCGATATCAATACTAACGTCACTGCCTGTTTGTTTCTCTACAATCTTAAATGTTGTTAAATTTAAGAAATCAAGTTCCGGTGTAGTAGATGTTCTTGTAATTTCAATTAAATCACTGCTTTGTACTATAGCAGGATTAAATTTATTTTTATAATCGTTAACCAATAAATCGGATACAATGATATTTAATTTTACATTATCTGTCGGGTATCCCGAACCAACATTTGTTACCTGTATACCTGAAATATTACCGTCACTGTTTAAATGTGCTACAGCAGTTGCTTGAACTTTAGGCTCGAGTGTAGGAGCCGCAATGCTTACTGTTGGCGCTTCATGATATTTGTGTTTTGCTTCAATCACAGAAATTTTCTTAATAACACCTGTTGTATCTTCAGGGAAAGCAAGTGTAATCATCTGTGGACTGGACACTAAATCAGATTTTTCAATTTTTAATTCGATTGCTTGATCATTTTCTAAATCACCGAATTCACCAACTTTAACTGCCCATTCATCGTACACCGTCATTTCGCCTTGAACAATATTATTGCTCTTAGCAATTTTGCTCAGTGCAGGTGTAGTACCTTTTTCATGAATCATACCAGAATAAAATTCAAATTGTGTATCGTCGTCTACTTCTAAGTTATTCAAGTATTCTTTTTCTTCATACCCAAATAATCCACGAGCTTTTTCGTAAAGTTGTTTTTCAACAGGAATAAATCCTAATTCATGGTAACGACCTAAGCTCTGTGCCATATTGTCCAAGTTAGGTTTAAGTTCGTCCCCTGATATAATAAATCCTTCACTTGAGAACGTACCGTTCCAGTTAGCAGTTTTCTTGCCTTTAATTCTTAATCTAGTCTGTCTTTGGCTGTGCAACTGGTCATAAATAGTGTCGTTGAATTCTGTTACATTATCAATAACAAGTGCATGTTCGGTCTGTTTTGTGTGTAATAGTAGCCCGTAAATTTGATTGCCATCTGGTGGTGTAATCTCTATTCTATTACTTGTTCTAACAATTTCACATTCTTCCGGCTGTATAACTTTGCCTTCTTGATTTAAAATACTAAACTGATTACGTTCAATTCTATTAATTTTAGCAACAAAATGATCTTTTAATTCAAAACTGACTTTGTTAGCCATAGGCGAAAGTTCAAGTGTATTATTGTTTTCCCATCCGCCTGCTACCCAGAACAAGAATTGCTGTCCTGCATAAGTCCAATTTCTAGCATCGTTTATTGCAGTGTCAAATCCACCAAAATCATATCCTTGCATTTCTTGATATTTGCCTAGGCTAATCAAGAAATCTAATACGTCTTGATGTGTAGCAAATTTAGTTTCGTAGTCTACCCTAACAACTTCTGGCAAAGTGTCTTGATATACAACACCTTTAACTGCTCCACGTTGTGGTAAACTAGCAAGTGATTTCCACAAACTAGCAATAAATGTTTGACTGCTGGTAACGAATTCTTCAGCACGGTAGTATCTATTCTGATAAGACACTATTGTGCCTTTTTGATATGCTACACTTGGTTCCCAAATTGTGTATTCAACTGCTTCGCCGCCTACTTCAAGTTCTGATGTGTCACCAAATTTGTTAAGTTTTAATGTGTTAAAGTAACCTAAATTTTTATCGTATCCTCTAACTTTATACCCGTTAGAAACTTTTTGTATCATTACTCCGCTGTAAAAATTACGTTCTTTGTATGGAGAGCTATGTACAACAAGTTCATAGTTTTCATCTGGAATTACCAAACTTTGCGATGTACCAGTTGAACTAAACTGGTCGCTCCTCAATATCATTGTATCTTTATCGCTGAAGCCTTCTAATCTATGTGCTAATTTTACATTAACTTTTCTTAATTTTTCTGCAAAGTCAGTGGTTGTGTTGAGGCCTTGGAATGTCAACCAGGAATGGATAAATTGTGTATATCCACTGTTGGTAATAATGTTACCCGACTCATCATACTCGCCATGTATTCTAAAGTGACTCTTATCTTTAAAGTTCCAATTTGTTCTGTCTGTTTTATTAATTACTTTATATGTTTCAAATTTCGGTGATTCAACATTGGTTGGGTCTGCAAAAACTGTAGCAAACTTGCCGGGCTTAGAAAGCATCAATCCTTCTACAACAGCAAAAGGATAATCACTGCTGTACTTCCATGCATTTTCTACTGGTGCTCCGTCTCCAAATCTCCAGTCGTTGCCTGTTAAATTAATGCCACTAGCAGAATTATCACTTACTGTTCCGATACTTGCCAGTACAGAAATTTGTCCTGTTTCTGTAACAGTACCTAAATTATTTTTTTCTGCCTCGGTTACAGCACTGTAATATTTTCCTGCCCATGTTACATCACTAGCAACATTTTTTACTCCGCCAAACACAAACGGGAACATAGGGTTACCGCTGTCGTTAATCGTTGCTACATAGTAGTAAATCGGTATAATTGGACTTTCAGGAGTAACACCATAACGCATGTTAAACCGATCTGCATACTCATTTTGACTGCCTAATGCAGAGTTCCATGTGTAGTCTTCTACATACTCTCCGGTATATGCACCACCAGGGCCGCTCGGTCTAGTGCCTGCTTTAATTTGGTATGAACTTTTAATATTTGTAATAGCACTGGTAGAATCCATTGGATTACTGTAACAGTAAGGTCCGTAAATCGGAATATTATCAAAACTCCAGCCTACTATCGGTGAATGTTCTGTGGTACTCCATTCGCTTAATCCTGCATGTTCTGGTTCTATAAAATATGTGCCAATTTTGTCTTGTTCATTTCTATAGTATTTGTTCTCAAACCACTCGCTGTCACTATTAAAACTGTTTTCACTTTTTGGTGTTGTAATCGGTGTACCTGTTACACTAATACCAACAAAAGTATTACCGAGTGAAGTATAATCACCACTAGCAGATGTAACAGATTGATCAAATATAATCTGACTATTTCCTAATTGATCAAATGAATAATTTGTTAATTGGAACGATTTTTCTATGTTTGAATTTGTAATGTAAACATTAGATGTTAAGAAACTGTCAAAGCCTTTGCTATATAAATCCCAACCGTCTACATCAAATGCAATTCTGTAAGATATACCTGTACCAGCAGTTGCATTTACACCATTAGGTAAGTTGTTACTTCCTGTACTATCATAGAACTGATCAGTAATTACTAGGTTATGCTCTCGCCTGTTGTTCCAAATGGTGCCTATTGATGTGGAGCCGGTTGAAGCAATTTCTGCTGGTGCTTTCAAATTTCCGTATTTGTCTACTGGAAGAAAACCATTAACAAGATTAGGTCTAGCAAAAATATTTTTACCTGTAAACCCAATGTTTTCTCTAGGACCCTGTCTAATAATGCCTGCTTCTAAATCTTGCCACATAGCATCATTGTTTGAGCTAAAGTCTGTGCCGTATTGACTATTCCACCAAGTTGGCTTTTCAAAGAATCCTAACATCTCCCATGGATGTGTATGAGGTCTTACTGTATCATAATAATAATTGTACCATCCTCTCCAGTATCCCGGTAAATCAGTGTTGCCTCTGTAGTTCCATGTCCAATTATCTGTTTCATCATAAAACTCATTAGTTAGAGCATCTACTTTGTTTCTAGCCGCCCAGTTTGTAAAACTATTTCTCAACAAGTCATTAAATTCTTTTAATTCAAAACCTGTGTCTCTGAATGCACCGGGTCGAACATTTAACACATTAAATAATGGTAAACTGTTTGCATCTCTGAATTGCTTTTGGCAACTGTTATAAATTCTTTGTTCAAATTCTAATAAAATTGTATCTTCTATAGTATCCTTGCATACTGTTTTACTTCCGTCGTGTCCTATAATTACATTAACAGGTGTAGTAAAAGTATTATCAACTTCTATACGTGGTTGATGTAAAGGATATAATCCCATTGAACTTGGCGTAGGTGGACAATTTGCACTGTCACGTTCGCTGTTATAAAGTTTTGTAACTATAGTGTCGCCGACATTTAAACTGAATCTGCTTGCATCAAGTTGTACAGTAATAGGGTTAGTACTACTAAACGTATAATCTACGTCTAATTCTAACAATCTAGGAAGTGTACTTCCTTGTTCAATGTAATAAACTAATACAGTATTTTCTAATTTTGTAATGTTGTCCCAATTAGACAAAGTATATTCTAAATCAGTAATATCTGTTACATCGAAACTTTCTTCAGTATAAGTATCACCGTAAGGTAAAATATAAGTTGTACCAAATACATTTTTACCAATATTAAAACTTTGTATATTTCTTAAAACTTTTTCTAAAACAAATTCGTTTGATAATCCATCTGTATCAAATTGTTTGTAGTAAGAATTAATTTCTTTTATAAGTCTATTTTTGTATTTTTGATATTCTTTTGCAACAAATCTAAATGCTTCTATTAAATTATGAGGCTGGTCGTCGACTAAAAATGCACCTAACATTAAATCTTCGTCAGTTTGAACAATATTAACCGCATGAGAAATATCTTTCTCGCTGTTGTCAAAATTATTTCTACCTAATGCATCTCCGCTGAACCCATTTTGATTTTCAATCAACCTCTTAAAGTGAGGCAAGTACTGTGGCTCTGCAATAACTTCCACTTCATTGTTTTCTGGATTGTGTGCCCAACTTAAAGGTAAATCATATCTACTATTGTTAATTAATCTCAATCCGTCATCACTAGCAACTTCTATTTCTAAAATGTCGCCTGTTTTAAAATTAAAACTGTCGAACTTAATAGATGCATCAACATATACATAGTTAGAAACAATAATTCCGTTATGTCTAACAAGTATTGCATAACCGCTAGGGGTTCCTGCATTAACATTAGGAACAGCACCAATATCAAACATTACGTTTTTATCTACAACATCGTTGCTTGTAATTTTATAAGATGTTAATATTTTTTGTTCACTTGTTTTTGGTGAAGCTCTCCAAGATGAATAATACTGTGGAATTTCACCTGTAATCTTATAATAGTATGTTCCTAAAATATTGTATGATACTTCGCTACCAAATGGTGTGTAATTAAATCTTTCTGTAGATATAAAGTTTTCAAATGCAATTTCGCTTGCACTTTTTGTTTGAGTAAAACTTAAAGGAAAGCCTAGCTCTGGATCTTTTGTGCCTTTGCCTACACGGTAGTTAAATATTTTACTACCTGAAAAATTGCTTTGAGCATATAAACCGCTATCAGATAATGAATTGCCTTTGTCATCATATAAATTAAACAAAGGCGCTTGATTTAAAGTTTCTTTACGTTGTACTGTAACATTATCGTAGTACAATTCTAAATCACTGTTAAATTCTACAATAGGTCTGTTAGCTCTGTATTTTTTAGCAGGTAATTTATCGCCTGCTTCTTTAAAGTTATCTATATGGTACCAATGGTTAACACTGCTCCAGTCACTACCCGTTTTTGAACCTCTTTCGATTACAATGTAATCTTTTTTGTCTTGGTCAGCACCAGATGTAGTATTTTTAACAGTTAATCTTATTTCGGTGCCTACACCACTAACAACAAACTCTTTGTTTGTTTCTGTTGCAGGTGTTACATAATCGCCAGTAAATTTAACAATCATTCCGTTGCGGAATTTCTTTCCGCCGACCGGCGTAAATTCTTTTAATCCTTTAACATCTTTATCTAAATTAAGAGGTTCTTGAGATGTAGGTGTTATTGTTATAGCAGTTGGGCCTAAAACTTCTTTAACAGTAAATGTTAGGTCTGCGCCACCAAAGCCACCTATTTGGCTGTCAGTAATTGTTATAGTGTCATTAGCATCATAATTATTACCTTTGCTAATTATCTGCACATAACCCGAGCCATCGCTGTCGTCAACAAAAACAGAAATTTTACAACCTAAGCCTGTTCCACTAGTGGTAGGATCTGTTATAGAATATGTTTGAGATCTAGATAATCCGGACGCTCTGTTTGCATCTGCTGGGAAAGTATAATCAACCAAAGACTCTATTGCGCCTGGAATAGCCCAGTAGTACTCTGCATAGTTTAAAAACTTATCTATGTTAATTGGTGGTAAAAAAGTGTTAAAATTACTAGCAAAAATTGAATTATGATTTCTAGTGTTTACACCGTACGCTCTTAATGTATCACAAAGTTCGTCATAGAAAATAATATTTTCGCTTTCTCCTGTTACAGGATTAATATTATTTACGGCTGGACTTAATGCATACGCAGTCCTATCAGCGTCACCACTGGTAATAAATGCACCAGGTAAATCTATTTCGTCGCCAGATTGTGTGCCAATATAGCCTTTAAGTATTTCTGTATTTGCTTTACTATATAATTGATCTACAGTGTTGTCAAAGAAATTCTTAATTGCAGTTGTCTGCAGAACTACTGGTAGATTATTAAAAGTTTTATCTGCCATTGAATTTACCTATCACTTCTCAATGTTTGTGAACTAATTTTTTCAACTACTTCTATATCGTTTACAGTTGCGGTGTTTAAAAACAGCTCGTTAGGTTCACCTTTAACCTGGAACAAATCACCAAACGTACCAGCAGTATTTCTAGGTATAATAACAATACTTCCTATATTACTGCCTAATTGCTGATGTACATAACTGCTTAATTCTGTAAAGTAGAATGTTTCACCAAATTCCCAATTATTTACTGCAAAATATGCATCAAATGCTTTTATAATTCTACTCTTGATTTCGTTATCGCTCAGTGTAGAACCTTTCAATTTCACCACTCTAAATTTTGCTTGTACTTCATCTTCTGCATCAGAGCCAAATAATTTTTTAAATTTTGCACTCTTAAATACTAATGTATCACTAGCATTTTTAAATTCATTTAGATTAGCAAATTCATTTGCTAATTCAGAACTAGTTGGCGGATAAGGAAACTCTGTTCCTGGCACTTTTTTATAAACTTGAATTGCATCGTAATATGTTGTTGTTAACACTAACATTTCTACCACATTACTTACACTAGGATCAATTCTAACATCTTTTGGTGCAACATGTTTCCATTTAAAAATAACTTCATCATTTGTTAATGCACTGTTATTTTGCCCTGCCGCTCTGCCGTTTCTAACGTATATTTGATCTTCTGTTTGTGCAAGAGCTACCACAGTGTTAGCATCGGAACTTGAACTACTTAATCTAAAGATTGTGTCTGACTCTAGTGAATATAATAGCAAGCCGCTTAATTGGCCATCTGAATTTTCAAAATCTTCTACCATATTATCATTTTTAATAATAATTAAATCTACTTTTGTCAAATCGCTAATATTTGTATAACTACCAGGAGTAACAGTTTGCTCTGACAAGTCTACTTTTATAACTGTTTCATCTCTAAGATCTAAAATATTTCCTGTGAACGGTCTACTATAAGAATATCCGTCAAAGTCTGTAAAGTAATCAAAAAATACTAAATCGTTATAACCTACAAATTCTTCAAACTGTAGGGGCCTATCGGGCACTAAATCATTGTCAGTGTCGTATGCTTTTACATAAACTTTTCTGTTATCTGTATAGCCGTCATTGTATTTGACTGGTTTTGTAACAGTCCACTTGATATCGTTTGTTAATTTTTCTTTATCAAACTTGTAATTAACAATTAGTTGATCTCGACTTAACCCTTTGGCATCACGGACATGTGTATGATTATTACTGTTCCATTCTGTTATTTTTAAATTACCTGTTTCAGTAATTGTGTTGCTATCTAATAATTTCACTCTGCCTATAGCACTTACATTAGGAGTATCATCATTAATACCATGACTGATTGTTATTGTTGTGTTTGCATGATAAACTTCAAATGCACCTGTATCAGGATTTAAATCTTTATAAATTACCTCACCGTTTCCAGCAAGTATATTGTTTACGCCAAATGTAGTATTGCTAAAAGCAAAAGTAACATAACCAGGCCAATAATTAATTGACCCGGTGTTGTTTCCTATATTAATATTTGATGTGTTTTCAATATTTGATAAATCTAAAGGATTTTCAACGTAGGTATTTAAATTGATTGTCGTAGGATCAACAAAAATATTACCGGCAACATCACCGCCAATAAAAATACCTAAATTAGTCTTCCAATCAATATTGACATCAAACCATTGTGTTGAACGTGAACGTAAAGGTAAATCTGGATTCCAACTACTCGGAGCATACGAACTGCTTGTTTCGTTACTAATAAACTGATCGCCTATGTCGTTGCCTGTCGTGTCTGACCATGTAAATGTTTCAGCACTACCTGGTTTAAAATTAAGTGTAGTAAAGGTTATAAGATCTTGACTAGCACTGTTTAAACTGTCAGCAACTTTTGCATTATTAATATTGTAAAATTTGAGATCATTTTTGCTTTCAACAATATAATCTTGTACTCTATAAGTAATGTTATATTCTGTTCCGCCATAACTATTAGGTGCTGTAATTAAATCAAATTTCATTAACCAACTAGCATCTTTATTAAAATCTGTTTGATCTTGTGCAAACAGAGGAGAAAAGTCTGATGTTGTGTCTAAATTATTACTACTGATGGTATACCACTGATTTGTTAAAACATTGTAGCCTAAACCAAATTTTGTTTTCTCTTGCAGTTTTTCAATAATTGCATTTCTTTCAGGTAGCAAAAATTCTTTTCTCATTGTAGAAATAAAATCAGTTGCTTGCCAGCCGTGTTTAACTGCTGTGCTTAAATAAAATGGACCTGTTGCAGTTGATAATCCACTATGCAACTGTCCATTATTTTCTATTGTTACGATTCTTGCCCAAACATATTCTGATGGATCGTTTGGATTTTCAAACTTTATAAAATTGTTTTCCTGGAACATTTTATATAAAAAGTAATAATTTACTAACACGTTTTCTGTGCCGGGTGTTGAACTTGTTTCTGTAAAGTATCCTGTTCTACTTGTTCCTGTTACCACAGGCAATGATTTCCAATAGATACTTAAACTTCTAATACTAAAAATATTACTATTTGTGCGTTCCCACTGTTTTCTAAATTCGTTGTACATGAAGTTATTCATGCTGTCGTCCTTTAATATCTGAGGGACATCAAACTGCAATACTTCCTGAACAGTGTTGTTATTAGAAATTCTAATAGCAGAAGATTTTGTATTAACTTCAGTATATAATGCACCGTCTTGTGCAAACGTCTCTAAGTTTTGATACGTTCCAGTAGGATCATTAATATCAATATATCTACTATGACCTGCATGTGTTCTATTAATGGCTTTTAATTTTGTAATATTAGAACTTTGGCTAAAAGGAAATACGTTGTAATCCTGTGAGCTGGTCATTCTATTTTGTGTGTAGAATGCTTGTGGTGCCCTTTGTTTAATAGCCGCTAATGATTCTGTTGGTAAACTATTTTTTACTGTATATTTTAAACTAGCAGTAATTGTTAATGCATGCAGTTCGCCGTCAGCATTTTCATAAGGAATGTCAATTGAGATGTTTCTCAAATCCTGCGGATGTATAGTAAATGTTCTGTTGACACTAGATCTAGTGTATAATCTAAAGTTACCAAAAGGTATGTTTCCGAATGTACCGTCTGGAAATTTAAGTCTAACAGCATCATTGTCTAAATTTTCTACTGCATATAGATTTCTATTTTTAAGAACAACATCATTATATGTAAGTGTTTGGCCTACAGTATTTGGAACTTTAGCCCATTTGTTTAATGCAAATCCGTTGTCGTCTAATTCAGATAACCATACATCAGTTTCGTTTATATTAGGTATAGTAATATCTTCGGTTCTGCTTTCTACTGGTATATTAAAATCTAGGGATGTCTTATTCAGTGTTCCTTGCTTAAACATCAAGAAAAAGCCGGAGTTATCACTGCTAACACCTAAACCATCGTTTCTATAAATTATATTAAAGTTATTAAGTAGCTCAGGGTGCATTTCAGTAAACACACCGCCATCTACAAAATCTGGATTAACAACTTCAAACGGCATTTCTGTTCCGTTGATAGTTGCTTTAAATGGAAATGTTAACGGTGCATTTATAGGTGTTTGTACCTCATAAATTTCTGAATTAATGTTGTTTACTTTTCCAGTTTTAATCGGTGTACTATATCTATTACTACTGCTCATTGCCGCATTTAAAATAGTGATAAACTGTTCGTAACTGTCAGGATTATTAGCATCGTCGAAGAATACATTGACGTTGTTTAAAGGATTGCCTAAACTGTCAGTTAAGTTTTCTGTTGTTCTAATCGCAGTTACTTTCATTAATCCACTTGCTGGTATGTTTCGCTTAGGATTGTATCCTAGCATTTTTGCAAGTTTAAAAATAGAGTCTCGTCTTTCAGCAGTTTCTAAAAAGTTTTCTCTGCTGTTGATATCCATTCTAAATGCAATTGACTGCGATAAGAATGCAAGCATTTCAATAATAGCAATAAACTCAGAACTTTCTGTATAGTCGTTGAAGTTTTCAGGAAAATTTGTACGCACATAATCAACCAATGCATCTTTGATAGTATCGAAATCATATGCTTGGAAGTCTACTTTGCTGTAGGCTTTGTATGCAACTTTCCAGTCTTCTGCGGCAAATAAATTGTTCTGTCTATTTACTAATGCCATCTTTAATTCTCTCTTTTAAACTCTAAATAAAGTATATCTTCTTCATCTAACACAACAAACTGCAAATGTAATTCCACTCTCACTGCATGATCTACACGGTAAATGTTCATATCTAAAAATTCTACTCTAGGCTCTTTATCTATGATTCTTTTGATATCTTCTCTTAATTCTTCTTCTGTAAATGTATCCTCAGGATTCATTAACAAATCATGTACTATGCAACCAAAATTAGGACGCATTACTCTCTCGCCTTTGCGAGTATAAAATTCGTTCAGTAAATCTCTTTTAACTAGATCTATATCTGTAAGAGTGTAAGGTGCTCTAACCTGATCTACTGTACTAAAGCCTTTGAATATTGTTGCCATACAAGTATTTATCATAATCATTAACAGAAGTTTTATTATAAGAAAAAAATGGTTGACATGCTCAAATAAGTGTGTATAATACACTTATACTATGTAAATAGTATTACATTCATTAGCAACAAGAGGATATGCTAAAATGTTTAAGATCAAAAACGAATTTGATCGATTAGGGTTGTTGGCAGATGCTGTCAACAAAAAACTTAATAATAAAAGGTTCATTTTGAGCCAGTCAGCAAACAAGCGGTATATGTCTTATTGTTTGTATGATTATGCTACTAAAAAACATGTAGTATTTGATACTATAATGTTTTCAGGACATTATCAATACGATAAGAGTGTTGTGCCTGCAGAGTTTGCGGAGATGGAAAATTTGCTAACTAATGCGTCCTAAAGTTCTATATTTGCACGGTGCTAATGCATCACCAGATAATTTTAATTATTACAAATTAATATTACCTGAACATGATCACATTGCACCAATGTATGATATGGAAGAGGACCCATTTGATGTAGTAGATTCTCTTAATCGTAAAGTAACCAGAGAATTTGGAAACGACAAAATTATTGTTGTTGGCCATAGTTTTGGTGGGTTGATCGGTGCATGGTTTAGTGCCGTCAACCCAAAACGAATTACACATTTAGTAACTATTGCTACACCGTGGCAAGGCACACCTGTTGCTAGAATTTTTGGCTACTTTTTTAGAAACTCTAAAATGTTCCAAAACACTAGACCTGGGGCAGAGGTGTTATCGCTTTTACAGCAAAAAACATTTACTGGTCTGCACACTAACATTGTATGCACTCAGGGTGGTAATCCTGTAGCAGGAATGGGCAGTCAAGCAAACGACGGTATGGTTAGTGTTAGCAGTCAAAGCAGTACTCCTGAAAATTTTAAACAGACCGAAAACGTGTACATAGAAGCAGGTCACAGCGGTGTTTTATTAAATAATAGTGTAACAGATTTATTAAATAAAATCTATACCGGAGAGCATAATGGTTAACAAAACCTTAAACAACACACTAGAAGAAGAATTAAGAATTCAGTTAGTCGATCAGTTGAAAACTATCAACGCACTTAAATCTGAAATTGATATGCTTAAAAATACAATCAAAGAAGAACAAGATCAAAAGTATAGAGCATACGTTAAAATTTCAGATTTGCAAAGAGAATTAAATAAAAGTTAAACGTTCCAATCGGACCAATCATCAACTATAACTTCTGGTCCACCTGGGTTTGGCCTTGGGTCTGGCTTTACTGGGCCTGGATCTACTACAACGATCGGGTCAACAATAGAGATAGGTTCACCGAATACTGAAGTATACATTTTTCTAGCTCTACGCAAATCTTTAGCCTGTTGTGCCCAAGGCACAGAATTAGTACCGTATGATGGCAAGGGAATATTATCCGGAGTCATAAACAACTCACCTTCGTAAATTCTTCTATCTCTGTAGTCTTGCTTGAGCACGGGGCCGCTGGGCGTCATACCGTATTGATAATTCATCATAATTGCCGGAACTTGGCTAAAAGCACCGGCATTTGTTGCATCTACAACTGGGCTTCTTACCATCTCGTCAAAACTAATATGCATAGACATGCTAGTTAATGCACTTAGTTGATTATCACTTACTGGTACATTGATTATACTACCTACTTTTTCTTTTTCTGCCATAAACTCTGCTTGCACTAATTGATAATTAGTTTCATCAGTAATGTTTCCTTGAGACACATCTCTTATAGAATTTCCGTTTTGATCTGTGTAAACAACTGTGGAACCTTCTGTATACGCAGTAATGCCTATATCTTCTAGTTCACCGAGAAACTCTACGTTATCTGCAGATGTCATTTTGGCCCTATTAATGTTGCTTTTCATTTCTTTTAATTGGCCTTGTTGTATGCTGGCTTTCCTGCCAGCATAATCTATACCAATTAAATCTGCATCGCCAATGCCTTTTTCAACTCTAGTCATTGAACCTATAATTTTTGTTTTATCTGCTGTTAGAGTTGCTGATCGAACAGGTGGCAATGATTTATTAAGTGCAGAAATTACCGCAGTTACTTTTTCTGGGCCTATAGTTTTCTGTGCTGGAACATCCCAGTTGCTTTGTGCTCCGTTAGTTGATATGTAACTGGGTGATGATCCTTCAAATCCTACTCCTGCACTGAACCCGTCTGGTGTGTTTACATCTGCTGGTGTGTCAGGAGTTAATGGTGCAGTTGGTGGGGGATTGTCTTCTGGGGCCGTGCCGCCGATGCCGGGTGGCTTTTCTATTTGATCTCTCGGGTCACTGATGTTATGTCCTATCCAAGGCTCTAATGTAATATAATTAGATGTAATAGTAGAAATTTCTTTGGCTTCACCGGATCTAACCCCGCCTTTTCCTTTAAGTGGATCTTCAGCACCTGCGTCATACTCAATCTCACTGTATGGTTCATCATTAAAAGTATTAGTTGCTATTGAGGCAACAGTACTAGCATCAGTAGCGGCGCTTGCATTTGGACCGCCGCTGTTCATCATAATTCTGCCGCCGGAGTTCTCATTTATGTTACTACCAGCAGTTATGTTTACTGCACTGCCTGCTTTGATGTGTGTGGTGCTAGATGATTCAGCAAACAGCGACCCGCCGCCTGCTTTTAAATTAACATCTGTGCCCGCTGTTCCGTTAAATACTCCTGCGGCATTAAATTGTATATCGCCTGCGGCAGAAGTACCCAAAATACTTGCTGAAGAAACAAATCTTGTTTCGTTTTGAGACTCTACAATAAAGTTGCCGCCAACACCTGTTGGAGCATTGCCTAACACACCAGGTCCGGCATATTCAGTACCTGACTCACCAGCATTTGTTGTGTCACCGGCGGCTTTGATATTTACATCCTGGCCTGCTTCTAAATTAATGTTTCTGTCTGCTCTAACATTAAAATCACCTTTGGTACGCATTGTGATTTCTGTGTCTGCATACAACACCAATTGATTTGCTCCAGTCATCTCCATCCAAACTTTACCGCTTTTATTAATAAAGTAAATCATTCCTTCATTATCATCTAACAGTATTTGATTTCCTTGTGCTGACCTAATTCTAACTTGTCTATTAGTTAAACTGTCGTCCATTATAAATTGGTGTCCGCCTAATCTATAATCATATTTTTCCGGATCTCTAGGTCCTGGAGTAAGTACACCAAATACTTCACTAGGCGATTCTCGTCTTGCACCACTGCTTGTTGGTCCTCTTACATTATCAAAAATTAAACCTTGTTTAGTCACTGCTTCACTTATTGTATGTGAAATTGGCCTAAATATATCGTTATGGCCTTCCTGTTCAGATCGTTTGTTTTTTTCTAATGTTGGCATTTGGAATGCATTAACTTGAAAATTATTGTCATACGGTAAGCCAGGTACCATGTGATTAAATTTATCTTGATACAGGCAACTGATGATAATAGGATACTTCATGTTACCATCACCAAATGCAACCAGCACGTGGTTACCTAAATCCGGAGGTACCATCCACATACCATAGGATTGCATTGTGTTAGTAGGATTTTCTAATTCTTTACCCACTGCTTTGGGATCAGTGGAACCAGCGAAAGGTGAACTCCATACCGCTTCAAAATATCCTGTTGACGTTTGCTTGTCTTGTGCTAGAGCAGGAACAAAAACTTTTAATCTACCTGTTCTGCTGATATCTTTGTTTGCTACTACTTCGCCCATAAAGATACCGTAGGTAGGATCTTTAGTCTCTTGAATTTTTTGTCTAGGATTTTTGTTACTGCTCCTAAACGTATTAGACTGGTATGATGTAGGCATTATTCACTTTCTCCGGGAGGATGTTTTTCTAACATACTGATTTTGATAGGTGTTAACTTATTAAGGTTTAATTCAGTACTATAAAGTCCTCTACTGAAGTTATTTACTACAGTAACCATTCTGTACATGCCACTTATGAAATAACTAGTGCCTTTTGGTTGCCAATAACCGGTGTTGTTATCTTCATCTTCAACATCCATATCATAACGTCTAGGTAATTGCATTTCAAACATCACATAGTTTTCGTCTTTGCTGTAGACAGCATACTCTGGATTAGTTTCTGCCGGATCATTTACAAGAGGTACCTGTCTTCCAGTTGTATCAGGTTGGCCGAGATAAAATGGATCTCCTCTAACAGTCATATCTAATTTTACCAAGAAATCACTAGCACCATGTTGTTGCATCAAGTAACCAAATATACTATTCCTTGTTGTGCCATCGTATGTTGCCGCTTCTGATGGGTTTGTTAAATGTATTTGTTGCACTTGAGGTTGTGCATTATCACCTGCGTCCGCATGCTGTGATTCTGAATCTAAATTCTTTGCTTGACGTCTTAAATCTCTAATTCTGTTTTTAACTGTTTGCTGGCTCATATCTTGGCTTATATCTAGCCCTTGACTGTCCATGATATCAGCACCGTATTGATAACCGCTTAATCTTTCTGAATACGAACCCCCATTGATACCTTTTTGTGTGTCACTTAATGTGTTTGCATTTGCTTGAGCTCCTGCATTTTGTGCGGCCTGTAAAAGCGATGAGTCTGCTAATGCTAGTGCAAGGAACTGTTGACTTTGTCCGTTTTGATTGCTCACTAGATCAGCAATTTCGGCGCCGCTTAATCCTGCCCATTCCCCTAATTGTTGTCTTTGGCCTGGGTCTAAATTATTTAAGAAGTCGTTCGCTTGCTCTGCCGCGGCGGCTTTTTCTGCCGCTTGAGCCGCTTCTTGTCCTGTTAGGTCATCGTTTTCGCCTGCAGTGTCTGACAAAGAGTCTGCCAGTGCTGTACTGAAGTCACCTGTAACACCTCCTGCAGGAGGAACAATTAATGCAATACCATTGTTGTAGCCAATTCTACAATCTATAATTTGATCATTTCTACCGGTATAGGTATAATGATATGCTTTAAAAACTGTTGCACTCATTTGATCGAAACGAGATTGAACATCAGATTTAGACAAATTAATATTTTCTTCTGTGTTCTGCTGAATATTACTGCCATCAGTTCTATAAATGTACGGACCATACGTTATTTTTTTCTGATGGGTATTTCTATATTCGTCATATTCACCGTATTCATAATCGGAATTAATTTTAAACCATTTAACAAAACCTTGTTCCTTGCGTACATTTGCACCGGCGTCAGCCGCATCGGATCTTGTGGTACCTTCAAAAAATTCATCACTCATACTAAGTATGGTTGCAACTACTACATCAATTTTAACACCTTCTCTGAATGTGACCATGTCTTTGCTCACAACAACGTCTAGCCTACCGCTGTCTATAGGATCACCTTCTAGTATTTCTTTGTATTCGTCCTGTGTTTTTCCTGACAACTGTGGATTCATTATACGGTTAATATCTTCTGCTTTTGCTTTGCTGTTATTAGTGAGGGTGTCGTCACTGATGCCTAAATCAGGATCGGCGCCTTCGGATACCAATAGGCCACTTAAATCAAATTTTATTTCATCTCTGAATTGATAGTCTGTTAAATTCTTTTCTGCATACTCTTTCAATTTATTTTCAACGTCAGTCAAATATTCTTTAATTGTTCCGCCTTCTGCAGTAACAAGACAGGGTAATGTGTAAAACTGATCTGAATAAGGTATCTGATCTTTTGCTACACATTCAAACGAATATTGACTTCCTTTTGCATCGATATCTATGCCTACATTTTTTAAAATCATATTATATCTATAAGGACCAGCGATTGCTGTTACAACACCTTCCTTTTCAGGATCGTCTATGTCTTCTGAATATCCTTTAAACACAATTTCTAAAAATAAAGGCACATCAGGTGCAAAGATTGGGCAACCTAAATGTTTTTTTGCGGCAAGTATTTGATCCATGAAGTCTGCAGATCCAGGCTGTATTACATCAAAGTTTATTGTTGATGTATGAAAAGAACCGCCAGTGCCTACAGCAGACACAATTTGTACATTATCTATTTGTGCTCCAGTAACACCTGTTTGTGCGAGAACCACTGTTTCTTCTGGCTTTGCAATTAAATAATTTTTTAAATAACCTCCGCCGGAGCCGCCGCCGGATGCACTAGGAGTAGGCAAGGGATTTCTAGCAGTAGTACCTGCACTGGGAGTAAAAACGCCTGCGGCAACGGGTGATGCTTTAGGGGGAATCATGTATAATTTAATATTATACGCATAGTTGTCAAATTTATCCAGCACGTTTCCATAAACAGTGCCTACTATCGGATCGTATTGTGGCTGTGGTGTTGTGTCGCTCATAACTAGCCTATAATGCTTTCAACAGTTGCTCTGGTTGGCAATTTAATCTCTACTCCTTGTTTAAAATCGCCCAAAGGGTCTTTTAGTTGATCTGGATTTCTCAATGCAAATACCCACCATAGTCGTGTGTTGTTGTATAATTCGTGTGCTAATAAATCAGGTCTGCCTGCAAACTTTGCTGGAATAGTGTATGATACATCTGACACAACTTTAGGAACTGTAGGCAAAGTGTTAATATCTAAAAACACATCGTATGTTCCAGCACGTCTCAAAAAACTGTCCCTTCTGTGAATTTCTGCCATTAGATAAACCCGTCCTTATAATTAGTACCTGATGTAAATTTGTTAAGGTCAAACTTCTTACGCAATTTATGAGGTGTATAACTTGGTTGCAGTGTAATAGAAATGTTTGATGCAGTTGGTACAAAAGTAGTTTCGTCTCCATTGACTCCTGTTTTAACAGGAACATAGTCTACGTCGTCGCCTAATTGATACTGATAGTCTGTTACCACTACTGGTACTTTGTTAAAGCCATGATCTCCCAAATATTCAAACAACATTACTGGGGGCGGTGTACCGTACATGCCATCTGCTACTGCTTGGTCTCCAAAGAAACTTTTTGTAACAATTTTTAAAAAGTGCATGATTGCTAACATGTATCTTGCTTCTGCAATAGTGTTAGCAGTAAAATCTTCTACCACAACCAATTGTGGGGGAGTAGAATTAGTATAATTTACTAGAGGATAATTAGAACCATAAAAATCTGTTATTTCGTAATTTGCTCTACCGCTCACAAATATATTAGGAGTATACTGCCAAACTAAACCACCTGAATCTTTAAGTGGTTTTAATAAGTAATCATCACCTGCACTACTTTCACCTGAGCCTCCTATAAGGGTGTTGCCACCCTTCCAGAAATTATCTGCCGCACCGCCTTTAGGTCTTAACCTAGCTCTCCAGTCAACAGGAGTACCTGTGCCTTTTTGCCCAGATGATATAACATCGACTATGCCTGCTTGAGCAGTTTCTCGAGCAATGTTATCTCTTAATTCTCTTTCTTTTGCTGTTTGATATAAAGAATCGGCCTGACCTATACCACCACGCATTGTAGGCGGCTTAAATATTAAACCGTCGGTAAGATTGCCAATATACTTTTTTGCACTCATACTAACTCCTGCTATGCTTATATTTATCGAAATCAATAAAACATCTTATAATTTTTAAAAGTGGGTAAATAATAGTTGACAATAATCTTATATTGTGTATAATACTTGTTGAGTTATTGGAGATTTTATGGCAACGCAGAAAAAAATTAATTACTTAAACAACAGAGACATCTTAACAGAGATTCACAAAAGCAAGATGTCATACTGTTATATTGAGGACGAAAAATACACGGATTTTGATATTATTTTAGAAGATGTCAAAAAGATCAATAGAAATAGCGTAAAACAAGCAAGAGAAAACAAGGCCGCAAAGATGCAGTACGAAGGATATCAAGCGGCGATGGCTTTACACGATCCTAAAGATTATAAAAATAAACCCAAACAAAAAGAATTTGCTGTTGATCCTAAGTCTATTGACATAGAAGATTTAGTGTTTAGAGTTATGACATATGAACATATTCCTGATGAAGAAGGGCGTAAAAAGAACCCTAAAAACATTGCGGAAGAAAAAGCCAAAGTAAACTTTAAGCCTTTTAAGCATTATGCATACAAAGATGATAATGTTGTAGAGGTTGCTCGTAGTCATTGGCAGGGCAGTTTAAGTAATGGTGAGTTTAACACTGAACACGGTAGTATCACAAACAAACTTGGAACAATGTTTTTAAAACTTGTTGAGCGTTACAGCCACAGAGCAAACTGGAGAGGTTACACTTATGTTGACGAAATGCGTGGACAAGCATTAGTACAATTAGCACAAATTGGATTACAATTTGATGAATCTAAGTCAGACAATCCGTTTGCATATTATACTGCGGCAGTTAACAACAGTTTTACCAGAGTGCTTAATATCGAAAAAAGAAATCAAACTATTAGAGATGATATCTTAATCGAGCAAGGACACTTACCGAGTTATGGCAGACAAATTGCACATGAAGAACAAATTCGTGCAATGCGTGAAGCCGCAGAAGAAGATACACAATCATTAGCAGATTAATTTATGGCCCAACTGTTTAAAACAGCGGCTTGCTTTACGGATATTCATTACGGTTTAAAGCAAAATAGCCGACTACATTTAGATGATTGTCATCGATATATAGACTGGTTTATTGCAGAAGCGAAAGCAAGAAATGCAGAAACTTGTATATTTCTCGGTGACTGGCATCATCATAGAGCAAGTGTTAACGTAGCAACCATGAATGCTACTATCAAAGATCTCAAAAAACTCAACGATGCATTTGAAAAAGTTTACTTTATAACAGGTAACCACGATTTGTATTACAGAGATAAAAGAGAACTTAACAGCATTGAATATGCTCGTGACTTATCTAACTTTGTAATGGTAGACGATCATTTCTTACAAGATGATGTTGCTATTATTCCTTGGCTAGTAGGTGCCGAATATAAAAAAGTTGCAAAAATGCAATGCAAATATATGTTTGGACACTTTGAGTTACCGTACTTCAAAATGAATGCTATGGTAGAAATGCCAGATCATGATGGTATAAAAGCAGACATGTTAAGCGGTCCAGAGTATGTGTTCAGTGGGCACTTCCACAAGCGTCAATACAAAAACAACATTCACTATATCGGCAATGCTTTCCCACACAACTATGCAGACGTTGATGATGACGAACGTGGTGCTATGTTCTTAACATGGGGAGATGAACCACAGTATGTAAATTGGACTGCATGCCCGAAATACAAAGTGTTTACACTTAAACAACTGCTCGACAATCATCAAACCTTGCTAGACGAATATACCTATGCTAGAGTTAAATTAGACATCAGTATTAGTTATGAAGAAGCAAATTTTATTAGAGAAAAATTTGCAGAACAATACAATGTCAGAGAATTGCAACTTATTCCTATTAAAGAAGAAGAGGAATACGAAGGTGGCGATATTGTTTTTGAAAGTGTCGATCAAATTGTAATACAGCAACTAGAAACTATAGAAAGCCAAACAATCGAAAAACAAAAACTCATAGATATCTATAATGAGATTGAGACTCAGTAATGTTAAAAATTAAAAATGTAAGTGCAAAGAACTTTATGAGTATTGGTAACAATACTCAGGCAGTTAATTTTGATAATTGCCAACTTACACTAGTTCTCGGTCATAACTTAGATATGGGTGGAGACGGTAGCAGAAACGGTACAGGTAAAACTACTATTATCAATGCACTCAGTTATGCATTGTATGGTGAAGCACTAACAAACATTAGACGTGATAACCTTATTAATAAAACAAACGGTAAGGGCATGATGACTACTGTTGACTTTGAGATTGAGGGTCGAGAGTATCGTATCGAACGAGGGCGTAAACCTAATGTGTTAAGGTTGTTAGTAAATGGAGAAGATGCATTTAGCGAAGAGCAACAAGGAGACAGCAGAGAAACACAAAAAGAAATCGAAAAGATTATTGGCTTCCCTCACAACATGTTTAAGCATTTGATTGCTCTTAACACTTACACAGAGCCATTCCTTTCAATGAAAAACAATGATCAACGTGATATGATTGAGCAGTTGTTAGGTATTACTGAATTGTCAGAAAAAGCAGAAATTCTCAAAGAACTTATGAAAGGTACTAGAGATAGCATCAAAGAAGAAGAGTTTAGAATTAATGCTGTTGAAGAAAGCAATAAACGTATTGATAAAAACATTAAAGAAATTGAAAGCAGAAGTAGAGCATGGGACAAACAACGCAATGATAAGTTACAAGAAATTGCAGAATTAATTACATCGTTACAAGAAATTAATATACAATCAGAGATTAACAAGCATAAACACAACACATTTGTTGCAGAGCAATCTACAAAATTTACAACCTTAAACAACGAGCGTGAAGTTAACGATAGAAGTATTGTAAGAAGTAGCGAAAAACTATCTACACTAAAAGATAACTTACAAAAAGCAATAGAAGGTGTGTGTCCTGCTTGTGAACAAAGTACAGCACATTTAGATACGCACGAAGCATACACACAAGAGTTGCGTGAGAAAATTACAGAAGAGGAAGAATACTTTGCCGGTTTGAAAAAAAGAGATAAAGAAATACAAGACGAGCAAGATGCATTAGGAGTAATAGGGGAAACAGTAGAAACTTTTTATCCTAAGGTAGAAGATGCGTTAGAGCACAGGCATAACTTAGAAACATTGAAGTCGCAACTAGAAGATAAAGCAGATGAAATTAACCCTTATGTGGATCAAATCGAAGGTTTAAAAGAAACAGGTTTACAAGAAATCAGTTTCGAAACAATGAATGAACTAACTTACTTAAAAGATCATCAAGAGTTTTTATACAAATTGCTTACCAGTAAAGACAGTTTTATCCGTAAAAAGATTATAGATCAGAACATAGCATACCTAAATCACCGGTTAGCACACTATTTAGACAAGTTAGGATTACCACATGATGTGAAATTTGCGAGCGATTTAGGCGTCGAAATTACAGAGTACGGGCGTGACTTAGACTTTGATAACCTCAGTAGAGGTGAACGAAATAGGCTCATTTTAGGGCTATCTTGGGCGTTTAGAGACATGTATGAGAGCTTAAATAGGCCTATGAATTTAATGTGTATAGACGAACTTATAGACAGTGGCATGGACTCAATGGGTGTAGAAAATGCACTTGCGGTGCTTAAAAAGATGCATAGAGAGCAAAGCAAAAACATATTACTCATTTCTCACAAAGAAGAATTGATTGGGCGTGTAAATAATGTGTTGACAGTAGTTAAAGAAGGTGGCTTTACAAACTACAATACAGACACAGAATATTTAGATGCCTAGCGATTGGATACATAAAGATAATACAGTAAACGAATTACCAAAAGGATGTGAAGCATTCGTATATCTAATCACGAACAAAAAGAACGGCATGAAATATGTCGGTAAAAAACTAGCAAAATTCAAAACAACTAAACCACCACTAAAAGGCAAAAAGAACAAAAGGCGAGGCACTAAAGAAAGTGACTGGCGAGAGTATTGGGGCAGTTCAGATCATTTAAAAGATGATGTAGCAAAGTATGGAGAAGACAATTTTATTCGTGAAATACTATACTTTTGCCCTAGTAGAGGAGTTGCCAGTTACTTAGAAGCAAAAGAACAATTTGACAGACAAGTACTGCTTTCAGACGATTATTACAACGGAATTATCAATGTGAGAGTAGGCGGCTCAAAAATCTTAAAAGAAAGTTTGGCTAACATATAACTAATTACTGATTAAGGCACATCTGGCACACCCGGCTAACATAGGCACACACATAGGTCCATACACCACCCCATCGAGGCATATAATATCGATTTCCTTGAGGCTCCATTTGCTTGGCGTCAGATCTGGAATGTATGGCGGTACATGAGATACAAACACACGACAACAGTATTGAACGATTCAGGCTCTGAGAAAAAGCAACCTGAGAAATTGTGTAACTGAACTCTACAAGGTTATACAATTTTCCGTGGGACACCAGTGACGGTAGTGTATGAGGAGATAAGGCCCACCACTTCTTAACAGCACCCGAGTTAGAGATGGCGATAGTCATCATGATGACAACCATATTTTTTTCACCCGGCAACGGGTGAATTATGGCTCAAGTTTCATGATAACTTCTTAAATAAAAAAATATCTTGTAAGTGATCGAGTGAAGTGAAACGGAACGATAGAACGCAACAAGATAAGACACGAAGTGTCTGTTAAATGTAATTAATTGTAACAGATTAAACTAATTCATTAAAATAAACGTTTTGTAGAAGTAAATATATTACTAGGAGATATAAAAATGAAACGTTTACTAATATTAAGTATATTCCTTACCGGGTGTACTTCGCTAGACCCAAATGTTATTCTACCTGAATTCGATTGGATGCCTACTGATTTAATGTGGGAAAGAAATATTAGGAATTGCAGAAGTCAACCACAATGCAATGCGGCTGATTTATTTGATAGGACTTAGAGATATTCTGTTGGCTTTTTGCCAGACTTGATTTGATTGTATTGATTTAGGACTTGCACAAAGTTTTGTCTATCAGCAAATGTCATTTGCCAAACTTCAGAAAAAGACACAGAGCCCTCACTGTAGACTACCAACTCGATAATCGTTTTGTTGAGGGCATCTTGTTCTGATTTGAGCTTGCCTAGGTAACCGGAAATTTCTTCAGGCTCTGCCCGTGCTAGGAAGCCGTGAAAAAATTTACAGGATCAAAGTTTACTTTGCTAACGAATTTAAACGTTTCACCGTTTTCTTTACATTCTTCGGCCTCGCATTCTAACTGCATTTGTGTGTTGATGCCTGATTCGTTAATTTTTTGAATTGTTTCTTCTACTGCTTTTCCTACACTACTGTCTGCATTATCTAAAAATTCTGCAATTTGATTTCTGTCTGTTACGTCAATATCTTGATCAACAATCTTAATGCTGTGGATACTGTCTGCAATCAGTTCAAAGTTAAGTGCTGAAATTTCTTTAAAGTTTTCATTAAACAGTTTTAATCTTTCCATTTCATCTGGAATATCTGCTAATGCTTGTAAACTTCTGGTACTTTGGAAATTGGTTATACCTGCTTTAATTGTGCTTGCGTATGTGAAAGGTTTTACTTTAATTACTAAATCGTCTCCATGTTTCACACTGTAAAGATCGTCTAGAATACCCATTGTGGTAAGTGCATCGTTTACACTTGCTGTTCCTGTGCATGGTTGTTCGCATTTAGGACACGGCGCAGACACATCAATGTCATCACCATATGTTGCACCTTGTATAGCAATTAGCAGTACATCGATATCGCTACTTAACATTTTTCTTGCATTTTTTACGTTAGGTACACAACTTTGGATAACTTGTGCTACTGCTTCACCGTTTAACAGTGCATCCGGATTCTTCATGATCATTTCATCTTTTGCTGTCATTGCAAAAATTGGTAGTTCACCTGAATCAGGAACTTCACAAACATCAGGTGTATAATATTTTCCTGCACTAGGGATTCCTGTATATAATTTTGGTGCTCTAAAATAAGCACTTAATGGATTCTGTGTGTTATTAGCCATTATTAAAACTCCAGTTAATTAAGCAGATAAATAGTTATATCACATAATTCTGCATAAACTATTTATCAGAGTTAAAAGATGCTTTAATGGATTTTCGAGTATATGGCTGAAATTTTAATCAATATGCCTGATGGCACCCAAACAACAGGAACAGTTTCTGACCTTGCTCTCGAAAAGACGCAGAAGGATATGCTTGAAATCCTTAAAAAGAATTTTCCTAAGGATGTGTTTAAGGATATGGAAAAAAGCATGTCTGACGCACTTGACATTGCTAAAGACGAAGCAAAGAACAGCAAAAAATCACAAGAAGAGGCTGATAAAGACAGAGAAAAACAATTAGCCGCACTTAAAAAACTAGCCGAATCAGGCGGTGAATTTACATTAGACCAAGATGCAGTAGACCGTTATAATAAAGCCATGGCACGTGGTGAAAAAATAATGACCACAGCATACAGTGCTATTGTAGGATTTACAGGTGCTGTAGTTGCCGCGGCTGGTGTAGCACTAGGTGCGTTTATCAAAGGCTTCTTAGATGTTGGTAACGAACTTAATCAACTTACAGGAGTAGGTGTAGGCTTTGTTGAAATGGGCGACGAGTCCATGAGAGCAACACAAGCATTGGCTAAACTGTCATCTAAAGGTATAGATGCAGTAGCAATGATGACAAACTTTAGTAATGTTGTTGCTACAACAAGCAAAGGCGCATTCACAGAAATGACATCAGCATTTATGGATGCTACCAATGCAGGTGTTGATTTTGGTATGAGTTTGGAAGATTCTGTTAACCGTTATGGTAACGAATTAAGCATGAGACAGAAACTGGGTGCAATAGATGTTGCAACAGCGGCAGGTAGAGCGGCCGCAAACAAACAAATTCAAACCAGTATCACTCGTCAACAACAATACAGTAGAGCATTAGGTGTAAGCACAGAAGAACTTGCAGAGTTTAGTAAAGCAATATTACAAAACACTCCAGTACTAGCGGCTACATTAATACGTTTTAGTAATGACGTTAGAGGTAAAGTCACAGCAGGTATCACAGACTTTGCTAGTGCTATGCGTGGTATGGGTGGCGAAGAAGGCGGTAATATTGCGGCGGCATTCACAGAAGCGGCATCGATGGGTGCTATGGGCTTCAGTGAAGAAATGACAGGCTATGTGAGAGCAGTACCTAGTTTAGCAGGACCAATGAATGAATATATCACTGCTATTCAAAATGGTACATTAAGTCAAGAACAAGCGGCTGAAATGGGTAACCAAATCACTATGAGCTTAGGAAACCTCAGTGCCGCAGAAAAGAACAGAGTGTTTGCACTAGCAAGGGCAGGTGATGCTCAAGCAGTATCAATGGCAAAAGCCATTACACAATTCGAACAAAGTGAAAGACGTCTTGCAGACATAAACAGTAACCTCACAATGGAAGGTGTACAAACTGGTACTAATACTTTTAACAAAATATTAAAAGAAGTTACTGGTATGTTTGATGCATTCAAGTATTCTTTCTTTGCAGGTGTTGGGAGTACAGATAGATTTACTGATGCATTAAACGATGCAAAACAAATTATTTTTGATGCATTAGGTAAAGCATTCAAAGACTTAGGCGGTATGGGCGATGTGTTTGGTGACTTATCCGGAGGTGCAGAATCGTTTGGAGAAAAAGTTGCAGAGCACTTGCCTAAATTGATTACAGGTGTAGCAGAATTTGTAGCAGGTATGATTGCGTTTGTACCTAAGTTAGTAAACGGGTTTAAATCATTTTTCTCAGTATTAAGTACTATAGGTACTATAATCAAACTAGCAGTAGCACCAATAACTATAGCATTTGACTTTTTATCAGGTGTTATTGAAGGTGTAATGATTCCTTTAAGATTAGTAGGCAGTATTTTTAGTGCAATAGGTGCAGGAATCGGTTATCTTTGGGACGGCCTATCTTCCGGAATAGAGTATCTTGCTGAAAAGTTCGAAGGCTTTGGTGTTGTAATAGATATTATCAAATACCCATTTGTTAAACTCGGTGAGTTATTAGGGTGGTTTGCAGGACTATTTGAAAGTGAAGGCGGCAGTTTAGCAGGTACATTAGGAAAGTTAACCGGCATAGTTGGTATAGTATTATTGGCTATGAAAGCATTCGGTAGCGGTATACCAGGTATGATTGCAGGTTTAGGAAAGAGTTTACTAGGCGGTTTAGGCAACGTATTGAAATCAGTTGGTGGAGTATTAGGCAAAGGTTTAAGCAAAATCACAGGAGGACTTAGCGACAAGGTTGGAGGATTCTTAAAAAGCAAATTACCAGGTGCAAGTAATAGTGCAAGCCCTGCAGGCGACATGGGTGCAAAGGCTATGGAAAAAGCAGGCAAAGCATCTCAACGTTTTACCAAAACACTTGCCGATGGCATGCGAGATATCAGTAAAGGCATAGCAGACTTATTTACAAATCTTGCAAAAGGTGTATCCAATGCATTAACAACATTATCAAAAGGATTAGGCAATGTGGTTAGCAATCTTGCAAGCGGCATATCCAAAGCCATAACAACATTAAGTAAAGGTATAGCGGAAGCCGGTAAAGGTGTCGGTAAAGGTATAGGCGCATTACTACAAGGCACATTAACAGGATTAGGCAAAGGACTACAAGCATTAGGTAACCCTAAAGCATTGATAGGTTCCGCGGCACTGCTAGTTATATCAGGCGCAATGTTTGTTGCGGCAAAAGCATTCGAAGTATTTGGCAATTTAAATTGGGAAGATGTAGCAAAAGGTTTTGTTGCACTCACCGGATTAGGCGTACTTGCATCTGTGCTAGGATTAGCACTGCCATTTATTATTCCAGGTGCAATAGCAATAGGCGCATTAGGTGTAGCACTTATTCCGTTTGCCATTGCGGCTAACATAGCGGCACCAGCAATACAAACACTGTTCGAAGGTTTAGCATCAATTAAAGATGTTCCTATTTCAAGCATGTTAGCATTAGGCCCTGCATTAATAGGCATGGCAGTAGGCATGGCGGCATTAAGTGCCGGCGGTTTAATAAGTGGATTATTAGACGGCTTAGGCAAATTGTTTGGTGCAGAGTCACCGTTTGATAAAATTGCAAAAATAGGTAATGCGGCTCCGCATATTGTGGCGATGGCTGATACCATGGGCAACATGGACGACACAATTAAAACATTCAACGAATCAGCAAAAGCCATAGACAGTGATTCCATAAGAAGTCACTTCACAGTAATGGCAGAAGGTGTTGATAGATTAAACGAATCTATGGATAACCTTAGCATGGTTGACCTTTTAAAATTAGCCGCAATGAAAGCAGTGACTCCTCAAGCAGAAGAAGAGGACACTGCTAAGCCAACCAAAGTTTCAGAAGCAGATCAAGAAAGAGCAGAAGCACTACAACGAATAGGTGCTGATCCTAACGACGTTCAAATGCAACTGCCTAACAATGCAGTAGCCAATATGGGACAAGCGGCCAAGCAAAATCCACTGGAAAATGTAAATTACTCCGGTTCATTCAGTGAAATGAAGTTTGCACAAAATGATTCTGAAAATTATAACAAATTCAGAGATCGCAGGCAAGAATTAAAAGAAGAAATAGATGCAGAGTACAGTGCTGAAGGCAGTACAATGACTCGAGGTCAACGAGCAATGCGAATGCAAGAAGCAGAAACACAAGCTCGTGAAGAATTTGCTCCGCAAGCAGTAGCGGCAGGCGCGGCACAATACACTAACACAGACACCGGTGAAAGAATACAATTTGCACAGCCTGCAGGCCCTCAAGGCACAGCGGTAAACAAACCTGAAGAAGTTGCAACTCCTGAACAACAAACAACCGAAAAGAAATCAGCAGATAATAAGATAGAAACTGACACACAAGCAGAATTATTAGCAGAATTGCTTGCTGAAACTAGATCACAAAATAGACTGCTTAAACAGCAAATAAGTACGTCTAAGAATATAGCAGATCAAATTTAATATAAACCACTTGACATGATACGATAAATAGTGTATTATATATAGACACTAGGAATATTATGAGCTGGAGAAAACATTTTACACCATTTGACAATTCGGGTTTACCGTTAAACGTACAATCGCCGAATGAAGCAGGTGGCCCAGGTGCATCGAGCAGTAGATATGCAAGTTGGTTACCTGAAGTATATGCGGGTTCGCCTAACAGGCTTATGCGTTACATACAGTACGATCAAATGGATAGCGATTTAGAAGTAAATGCGGCTTTAGATACTATTGCAGAATTTGGTACTCAAGAAGACGAATTTACAGGTCTTCCTTTTGAGTTTGAGTTTGATAGTACACCTAGTGATACAGAAAATAAAATCTTAGTTCAAACACTTAAAAACTGGTGCAGACTTAATAAAATGCATAAACGTGCATTTAGAATGTTTCGTAGCACATGCAAATACGGTGATCAATTCTTTATTAGAGACCCAGAAACATATGAATTGTTTTGGATTGATCCAGCAAACATCGAAAAAGTAATTGTTAACGAAAGTGAAGGTAAGAAGATTGAAACTTACTTTATTAAAAACTTAGAGCCTAATTTTGCAGAACAAGTTGCAACAGATGTTGCGCCACTACATGCAAGACCATATGGTGCTGGACAAGGACTTACAGGTGTAATGAGTCCGGTAGCAACTACTACTGGCAATTATTTAACAGGCGCTATTGACGGTGTAGATCAAGGCGTTCCTGTAGATGCAAAACATGTTGTACATGTTAGTTTAACAGAAGGCATGGATCATGCATGGCCTTTTGGTGTTAGCATACTTGAGCCTATCTTTAAAGTGTTCAAGCAAAAAGAATTATTAGAAGATTCGATTATCATTTACAGAGTGCATAGAGCACCTGAAAGACGTGTGTTTATGATTGATGTAGGTAATATGCCTCCTCACAAAGCACGTCAGTATCTAGAACAAGTAAAATACGAAGTACAACAAAAACGTGTACCTAACAAGAAGGGCGATGGTAGTAACGTAGCAGATGCCGCTTATAATCCAATGAGCATGCTGGAGGACTACTTCTTTGCACAAACAGCAGATGGTAGAGGTTCAAAAGTAGACACACTACCAGGCGGTGAGAACTTAGGGCAAATAGACGATTTAAGATATTTTAATAACAAACTATTAAGAGGTTTGCGTATTCCAGCAAGTTATTTGCCAACAGGACCAGATGATGGATCAGCACAATATAACGACGGCAAAGTAGGCATTGCGTACATTCAAGAATATAGATTTGCAAGATATGTAGAAAGACTGCAAAAACAAGTACAAGAAGATTTAGATCATGAATTTAAAATGTACCTCAAAAAGAAAGGGGTCGACATAGACAACAGCACGTTTAGACTTAAATTTACTCCACCTATGAACTTTAGCAGTTATAGAGATCTTTCACTAGACAACGAAAGAGCTCAATTGTATGCACAATTAGCACAAGTTCCATATCTGAGTAATCAATTTAAACTTAAAAAATATTTGGGTCTTAGCGACAGCGAAATTAAAGAAAACGAAGCAAAATGGCGTCAAGAAAACGATTACAAGAAATTTGATGATGCTAGTAAGCAGTTAGATCTTAAAAATATTGGTATTAGAGCAGAACCAGATGCTATAGTAGATCCTGAAGCAGATGCTGATTTAAGCGGTTTAGAAGATCCTGTGGCAGGACAAGAAGATATAAATAGTACTGCACCAGGAGCAGAAGCACCTATGCCACCTGAAGGACAAGTATAATGAGATTAGTAGAATTTTATAATCCAGAATTTGACAAGTTTGTTGAAAGACAAAAGGGTGACACACGAAAATCAAAACTTACATTAGAACAATTAAGTAAGTTGCGTAGATACAGAGAAGTTAAAAAAGCAGAACAAATTGAGCAAGACAAGTTTGCTAAAGTAATGTATTCTGCACCTGCACCTGACGCAGGTATGTAAAAAAGATAAATAACATTACAGAAACAGCATTAGTGCCTGTTTTACATCAAAATCACACCATATTAAGCACAAAAACACTCTTTTTACTAAGTAAGTATATCCGTATGCTGATTTAAAGTCAGTGTATGATACTAATTTTATGAATTTAGGAGGCCACAATGTCAGAATCAAGAAGTAAATTAGAAGAAATTCTTGAACTTCTCCTTTCAGAAGATACAGAAAAAGCAGAAGAAATGTTACACGAATATGTTGTTGCAAAAGCAAGAGCAGAATACGAAAGCATTTTAGATGAAGATTCTACTGAAGAAGAGGAAGTTGAAGAAGCAACCGAACAAGAAGAAGAAGCAGTAGAAGAATCAGATGAATCTGAGGAAGAGGCTGTGGAAGAGTCAGAAGAAGAATTTGAAGTTGACGAAGTTGTTGATCAAACAAACGACTTTGAAGATGACATTCTTGCTGACGAAGAAGAAATCGAAGCAGACGAAGTCGGCGAAGAAGAAGACGAAGGCGAAAGCGAAGGCGAAGAAGATTTAGAAGACAAAGTTGACGATTTAGAAAACGAGTTAGACGATCTTAAAGCAGAATTCGAAAAACTTCTAGCAGGCGAAGACGAAATGGAAGATGAAGCAGAAGCAGAAATGGACGCTGAAATGGGCGATGACATGGAAGACGAACTTGATCTTGAGTCTGTTGAATACGATTTAGACGAAGAAGCAGAAGAATCAGACGAAGTTGTTGAAGAAGCAACTAAGTTACAAGACAAAGTTGCTGATCCAAAAGGTGGCGCAGGCGATGCAGAAGGTGAATCACCATTCACTAAAGCACCTAAGCACACTAAAGTTGCAAGTCAAGGCTCACCTGTAAAAGGTAAAGATGGCGGCGACGGCAACAAAGGTGATTCAGCAAAAGATCACACACCTACAGACAACATTAAAGTAGAACCTAAAAAGGCGTAAGTCTTTTTACTGTAGGGGTAACGAATTATGATGACTAGAAAACTTTACGAGTACATGAGTCCAGAGCAATCTGGGGTTAAAATCATGGAATCAGAAGATGGTAAAGATCTTTTTATGGCAGGTCTTTTCATTCAAGGTGATGTAAAAAACCAAAATGGTAGAGTATATCCCAAAGATGAAATACAAAAAGCCGTAGAAAGTGTTAGATCTAGGTTATCAAAAGGCGAAACTGTAATGGGTGAGTTAGATCATCCAGAAGAATTGCAGATTAACTTAGACCGTGTTAGTCACATCATTACAGATATGCACTGTGATGAGTCTAACGGTTTAGGAAAACTTAAAATTATAGATACACCTATGGGTAATATTGCGAGAGCACTATTAAAAGCAGGTGCGAAACTGGGCGTTTCAAGTAGAGGAAGCGGTAATGTTAACGAATCAGGCAAAGTTTCTGATTTTGATATTGTTACCGTGGACATTGTGGCCCAGCCCAGTGCACCAGATGCTTACCCTAAGACTATCTATGAAAGTTTATTTAATATGCGAGGCGGTGCTGTTATTCATGACACCGCTGGGGCATTGACACACGATAAAAGTGCAGAAAAACATTTGATGAGAGAGATCACTAAACTCATCAATGAACTAAAACTATAGAAGTAGGAGACTACTATGGCAGTGACATTTAAAGACTTACTCGAAGGTGCTGAACTTACTGAAGAAGTGAAATCAGCATTGGAAGAGGCATGGGAATTAAAAGTCTCTGAAGCAAAAGAAGAACTCACTGCTGAGTTAAGAGAAGAGTTTGCTCAAAGATACGAGCACGACAAATCTCAGATCGTTGAAGCAGTTGATAACTGGTTTACTGATCAACTCAAAGCAGAGATTGCTTTGATTGCTGAGGAGAAAGATAGCCTAGCAACAGACAGAGTAAAATATCACAAAGCCATTAGTGAACATGCTAAACTACTTGACAAATTTGTAACTGAAATGGTTGCAAAAGAAGTCAAAGAACTCCGTGCAGATAGATCAAGAGTAAGTGAGCACGTTGCAAAACTCGACGAGTTTGTAACAGAATCGCTTGCTAGTGAACTTTCTGAATTCCACGAAGATAAGAAATCATTAGTTGAGCAAAAAGTCAAGATGGTAGCAGAAGGCAAAAAACAACTTGCTGAAGCAAAGAAAGACTTCATCTCTAAAGCCGCTAATAAAGTCGAAGGCGTTATTAACAAGGTTATTAGTGAAGAAGTTAAATCTTTCCGTAATGACATCACAAAGGCTCGTGAGAACGACTTTGGTCGTAGAATTTTTGAAGCCTTTGCAAGCGAATATGGTACTAGTTACTTAAACGAAAGCAAAGAAATCAAAACAATACAGAAAACACTAGCCGAAATGGAAGCCAAACTTAACGAAGCACAGGAAACTATTGCTAAAAAAGAAGAAGCAGGGAAACTTGTAGAATCTAAGTTAAGAATTGCAGAAGATCGATTCGAAAGAAAAGAAAAACTCAATGAATTAATGGCCCCACTAGGCAAAGAGAAGAAAGAAATTATGTCCGACTTACTTGAAAGTGTTAAGACAGAGAACTTAGAGAAGCAATTTAATAAGTATCTTCCATCTGTTTTAGATGGCGAAACATCAAGAGTAAAGAAGACATTGTCAGAATCAGTTGTGAAGAAAGAGCACACTGGTGATAAGAAGGCAACTGCAAAAGCAGAAGCCGATGACAAAGCGGACGATATCGTTGAATTAGATATGATCCGTAAATTAGCCGGACTTTCAAAATAAAGGAGCAAAGAAATGGCAGAATTATTTGAAAGCAACTGGTCCGCAACTAAAGACGCCTTGTTAGAAGGTCTTTCTGGAAACAGAAAATCTTCTTTGGATGTGGTCCTCGAAAATACAAAAAGACATTTGTCAGAGGCCGCAACAGCAGGTGCCACAGGTGCAGGCTCAGTAGCAACATTAAACAAAGTAATGTTACCGTTAATCCGCAGGGTTATGCCTTCGGTTATCGCTAACGAATTAGTAGGTGTTCAACCTATGACTGGTCCAGTAGGACAAATCCACACTTTGAGAGTTAGATACTCAGAGAGTGGCGGTGGTGCAACAGCAGGTGATGAGGCTCTTAGCCCATTCAAACTTGCTAACACATACGCTGGTTCTCCAGATGCAACAGCATCTGCTGAAGGACAAGCAGGTAGAAAAATGTCAATCCAAATCTTAAAAGAAACTGTCGAAGCAAAGACAAGACGTTTAAGTGCTAGATGGACATTTGAAGCGGCACAAGATGCAGAAGCA
>Ga0181568_10000541_pt1 | contig 34027 bp, 22 predicted proteins | sample 101ome_20_FD_133758 | JGI IMG/M metagenome (GOLD analysis project Ga0181568, IMG submission 133758) | Coastal salt marsh microbial communities from the Groves Creek Marsh, Skidaway Island, Georgia - 101404AT metaG (megahit assembly) | ecosystem: Environmental > Aquatic > Marine > Intertidal...
AAAGAAAAACACAAAAACAAAATTTTTTTTATGTTCACATTTATTTTATAATCGAAATTTGATTGTTCTTGGAAGATCTTCTAACAAGAAAACAACAAAGAGTGAATTGATTAAAAGAAAAGAAATGACCTCTGCGACGCACGGAGTTGATCTTTACACGCGAGACGAATTCACGAACTGGAGGAAAATCTTCCCACATGATACTCGCTACGGATACAGGCGTCCAGAAGACGAGTGGTGGCGCGAGATCGTGTCGGAGTTGGTCAGAGAATGCGATCTCTTTCGTGATAATCCCAATGAAGTGTGCCAAAGTATCGGAGATGATGAAGAACTCAACGAGGGACTCCAACAATGGAGGAATGGTGATGACATGCTAGAAGAAGAAGAGGATGAGTCCCCGTTTGATGTCTCAAGTCCGGGATTTAAGATGATGAAGAACATGGGATGGATGGAGAGCATGCCTCTGGGAACAACAGGGGTCGGAATCATGGAACCAGTCTCCAGTTCAATGGATGCCAAACTTGATGGCGACACAACTGGGATAGGATACGAAGAGATCGCAACGGGTTTCACGTCGATTGGTGAGAAAGTCCGTACAGAACTCATCATCTCAAATGTGAATGATAAATTTGGTATTGCATCTTCTGATGAGGGTCAAATATTTGTGCCGAATGGTGTGATCAAGCATTTGAAAAACATGAGGAGATCTTCCGGAGATAGATCAGGAGTTCTAGTGGGTTTGACGGTTGATGCGATCATCATGCGCGGGGAAGGACGATTCCCATGGAGGTTAGTTAAAGTGATGGAGTGTATTGGGCGTCTCTTTGAGATAGCTCCTAATCAGGAGTGGGTGTACGGGGGAAAAAAATAAACAGTTACTAAAATCTTTATTCTTTAGTCGGTTAGATAGTTATTTTTTATGTTCTTATTCTTTTTAAAAAATTTGATTGCTGTTAGAAGATCTTCTAACAAGAAAACTTACTTGGTGAAAAGAATCTGAAAAGAAGAGATGAGTTCTCCTATCTGGGTCACAATCAATGGTTCGCGATATCCGATTGAGAGATCCGATGAACCCCGAAAACTCGGACCAGGGGAATGGGCAATAGAGAAGGAGACTTTTGTACATTCAGGATCCGAGTGGCAGACGGTCAAGGATATTACAGTAGAAGAAGCTATGCGGATTAGGGATTTGAATCGCACTCTGCGATTAAATCGGGCAGGATCAGGAGAGTGTGTTGTTATCGATGACGACGGAAGGGCACTTATCTGGTGCAAGGAAACGAATTTGTTGTATGAGAAGATGGATGATGATAAAAAACCGATGAAGAATAGTTTAACAGGTGAAATTGACAAGTTTTATTCGGAGAAGTTACACGCGATATGTATGGGGAAGATGGTCCTTGATGGTGATCAATGGGTACCCGAAGATAAGGCGAGTTGGAATCAAAATAGTTCCGAACATTGTACGCTGTTTTGAACAAAAATTCTTGGACCGAATACGATACATGGGGTGAGAATTCAGATGAAGAATAAACAAATATTAGGGAGATAGATTAGTAAATTTTTTATGTTCTTTTTATGTAAATTTGATTGTCTGTTAGAAGATCTTCTAACAGAAACAAAAATACAGATACTTGATTTACAAAAGGAAACAAAGAGAAAATACGGAGATGATTCCAGGGATCCCCACACAGACTCTCTTCGATCCATTGGAGAACTATCCTCCGGGAGTATTGAGGTCAGTCGAAATTCAGTTGCCAGGAACAGGGGAGATCCTGAATGTCCAGTTCTTTCCGGAATGTCAGGAGATCGTGTTCGCGATGGACAACCGAACACCTGGTAAATCAGTTAGAGATGAGAGGATGAGGCGTTGGAACTGCTCACGTATAGATCGAGATGTAGATAGTTGGAGTCTGGACGAAATTTCAAGCGAGAAAACGAAATGGAAGAATAGAAAACTACAGGTGGAATGGGACAGAAACAAATGTGAACTGATGAAGGGAGATATTGCGAAGATTGAAGAAATGTCTAAGGACTACTTTGAATTCTGGATGAGAGACTATGAACACTTTGGTCTATGGTATGCGACACAGATGTTCATGGAATTTCATCACGATCATCCAGGTTTTGAAAAAGAAGAAGATGAATGGGTAAATACTCATACCTTCACCGAAGAAGAACAAGAATTCTTTGAGAAGGAGATTGCTGAAATGAATCTTCATCATCTTCGTGCTTCAGCAGGACCTCCTACCGGTGAATACTACATGCAGGTCCTTTATGAAAACATGACAGGATTTCCATATAAATTTATTAGAGTATGGAGGTATGAAGATTGGTGTCCGGAAGAAGGAAGACTGTCACTCGCAGTTAAATCAGAGATGAATGGGTGTTTTTCAACATTCAATAAGGAGTTCATTCCATTTGGTATCCAATGGCCAGAGGAAATCAAGGAGAAGACTGAAGGGGAGTGTGGAGAAAAAAGATTCAGTGGTCTCAAAAGTTGTGGATCATGGATGGAAAATGAGTTGGATAATGAAGGAAGATATGTCGCGAATGGTTTTGTGAAAAAGGTAGGTAAAGGAAATTGTTTTGGATGTATAGTTACTACAGAATATGGTGAATGCATTGTAAATCATGAACATGTCCTTAAACATGATCTCAAAGAAGGAGAAGAAGTAAAACTCCTTTGTAGTGATAATGATTCTCATTGGGAAGGATGCACACCTATCAAGTGTTTAAAAGTCCTTATGAAAGGTTCAGGAGTTCACAAAGAATTTGCTGATTGTGGTTGGTATTAAGATTAGGATAGATTAGTTATATTTTATGTTCTTTTTATGTAAATTTGATTGTTTGTTAGAAGATCTTCTAACAAAGTAAATACTACAGAGAGTGAGAATAAGACATTTACAGGAACTTCAGCAAAAGAACTTCACAGGAAAGGGTACAGAGATGGATAACTTTCAGGATTCATCGCACTTTAAGATTGGTCCAGACGGTCGTGTTTGTCATCGAAGGGATGGAGAATCTTGGGCAGACAAGGTTCTCGATGGTGTATCTCTCGATCAGACGATGTACTGGGAAAATTGTGGGTATTCCTACATTGAAGAAGAATCAGGAGAAAACATTGTAGGGGAAAGAAAGAACGATGGCGAGATTCAAGAAACTACGAAGACATGGGGGAAAGAAAGAGGTGAAGGAAAATTCAAGCGGGAGAAGAAAATACCACAGAAGAAGAACAAGAAACATCCGACAAAACCGAAACCGAAGCATTCTTGGCATAAGCGACTTTCAAAGGTTGCTCGTGAAATCGGAGATGTCAACATGCAAACGGAGCAGATAGCGGATGAAGAATGGAACGACTTCTGGGATGAAAAGATGATGGAGTTAGAAATAGAAGAAAAAAAGAAAGAAACAGAATATTGGAATTCTTGGAGGCAGGCAGTAAAAGACTATCCAGGTGAGTTTGCTATGATTAGTGTTAAGATTCTTGTAAATCCGGACGGAGTTTCTGTACATCATATTGATGCAGCAGGAGTAAAGAGGGATGATTGCTATGATCCTTATAATGAGGGAAGGGAGGGGCGATGCGCAATGAAGGAATGGTCAAAATTGCCATCTTATATAGGGGAAGAGTGTGATATTGATACACATGTACAAACTGGTTTCACATTTCAGAGATACAACTTTTTCACATACTGGGATGATATGCAGGAGTATTTTGTCTGGAAAAGTATGAACTCACATCAGTGGCAGTGTGGTGGTTGGAGAAGTCACTTCGACTACTATCCAAAGATAAAAGAGATGGAGGAAATATTTTGCTTGGACAAACAATTTCTTCCTTGGAGAGAGGTTGGGACATTGTCCAAATGGATTAATGGAATTGAGTGGGAGACGGTATGGTCAAGGATGGATGAAATTCGTACAGGTGTTCAATGTGGACGAAAACATCATTATTTGGGAGGGAATGGGTGGGAAGATCTTTCTAGAGTAGGCACTAAGAATTGGCAAATTCCTAGGATGCTATTTCAATAGATAGTTATAACAAAATAATCTTATAAATTTTTTATGTAAATTTGATACTTCCATAAAAGAACTTCTAATAAATATATGATTGAGACAATTTTGACATTCCTTTCTCTGGTCTGTGCTATCTGTGCTGCCTGCTGATATAAGGCATTCCAGGTCCTTTGAGAATGACGTTGGCACCCACTCATTTGATTCAGTTGGAATTGAATTGGATTAGAGATAAAGATGACCTTAGTCTCATGCATGACGAAGAAGTTGAAGAGTTAATATACGCTAGAGGCGGAGAACAATTTTTAATGGGTGCTGTTAAAGAGTGTGTTTCACAGATGGTTGATGTAGTTGTAGATTGTAATTCTCCTGAAATTCAGTCAACATTTGCTGAATTAGTTGAAGATCTGAACATTGATAAATATCATGTAACAAAACTGAAAAATGAACTGGAAGCAGCGGGGTATGACGAATATAGGGATAAAGAATTTTGGAGTTGTGAGATTTGTTCACACAATGAAAATAAGATAGAAAATAGACCTTGTAGAGATATATTGTATCCTCAGTATCACAAAAATTGGGGAAAAGCAAAGATGTGTTGTTTCTCTTGCTATATGTGGGAAAATCACAGAGATGAAGGGGCGTGTACATGTTCTCAGTGTGGAGTTTTTGAATTGATGGAAGGTGATGATGGAGATAGTTTGGAAGGATCATTTATTCGTTGTGGAGAGACTGGGATATTGTGTAATCAATGTCACGATGAAATCAATGGATTCTTTTCTCTCTCTGAAATATCAACAGATGACGAAGATGTGTATGAAGATGAATATGAGAATGAAGATCTTCCAGAAAATAATGAAGAAAAGGCAAGAAAAATTAAAGATTTTGTGAAAGAAGCAGGGGAAGTTGTTTACGATGTACAAGAATCTATCTCAGAGGGTAATTATCTGAAATTGATGGATCTTTTACAAAGGATCACAAATGAAGTAAATTCTTTGTAAATTCTATTCATTTATATTTTTTATCTCTCCAATAAATTGATTAAATTTGATTATTAGTAGAAGATCTTTTAACATTAAAATATTTAGAGAAACATAGAGAACAACCTAAGCAAGCAGAAGAAATAGAAGAAACAGGAGAAACGGAAGTAAGTGAGTGATGGACTCTTACTTCACGCGTCAACCCGAGGTCAATCAACTTACGGTCACCCTGTTGGAGAACCGACCAGAAGTGTATTATGAGGTCTTAAAGAGTCTCTCAAAAAATGTTTCCGAGAGGGATTCCCTTAAGAAGAAGTTGAACGAGAAACCATATGAAACTTGGGAGTCAAATCATGTATTCGGATTGTGTCGCTTGGTGGGAAAGATGAACCAAGAAGCATTGGATGGAGATTATGAGGTAGATTCATACTATGGTTCGCGCAACAAAGAGGGGATCGACATTGAACTTGCTACATCCATTTTGAAGTTGATCGTTGATTGTGGTGGAGACATTCTAGATAGAGACTATTATGGAAACTCGATATTACATTATCTTTCTTATCCGGAATCCAGCAGATTCTACCGAACAAACAATGAAGAGTTTGTAAAAGTTGTAAAAAGTATCTACGAAAGCACGGGCGAAGAGGGTGTCCCCCCATCATAATTAATCATAATATAAATTATGTAGATTATAATTTTTTTATGTTCTTATACTAAATTTGATACAATTATTAGAAGATCTTCTAACAGAAAAAAGAATAACGATGCTTCAAAAGGGGATCCATCTGGCGATCGTGAACGTTATCGTGGGCATGTGTACAGAACTCTCAAGTCAAAGGAAGAGAGTGTGGTCTGGTGGGGGTATATATGATTTTCCGACATGGGTTGCCCATGGAAGTCCTCATCCGATGTCAACAATATCAAGAGAAAATTTGCCCGAGATTCACCCATTCACTTTCCTCCGAATCTTGAAAGAATTCTTTGGTATCTCATCCATTAAGGAAAAACTCCAGAGATCTTTGACACGAAGGCATAGAGAAAACATTGATTCGATTATGGGTAGATCTTGGTTACATAGAACAGATTCTACGATGGAATTCTTCAATGGAAGGTATTATGGAGTTAATGATAATCTTCATGGAGGATTATCTATTGGTCAGGGATATCAAACGGGTCCGGCTTCAAATAGATATTTAAATAGTGAAGGGGATGATGTTCTTGTAGGTACTCCAAGAGACATTAATGAGTATTACAAGAGATGGGATTGCGAAGGAGATTTTGTTCACAAATGTAACCTAGGTATAGGATATAAGCATACAACAGAAGAACTTGATTGGGTTGAAATTGGAGAAGGTGTTGGGTATAGATTTAGAGTTCACAATTTTTCTAGTATTTATAGTGATGAAAACATTCATTCAGATCCTGATCCGGAACATAAACCGGATAATATGATCACAAATCTTTCAAAGGACGAAAAATTAGTTTATATTCAAATGTTCTTGACAAGACTATGTGAAGAATATGATGGTGAAGAAGGTAATTCACCAGTAGATAGGGCAACCTGGTATGAAGTCTCCGAATATATCAAGTTTTACTATGATATTTGGTTTTCCCTTGATACAAGAGTCGGAGATGATGAGTGCTGGGAATCTGAAGGTATAACGACTGGACCGATGACACACGCCAATCATGAGAGATCTACGATGTATCAAATACCAGGAGTATGGCACCCAGATGATGGTGGTAAGTGGTCGCTGAATTTCGAAACAATTATGAAACTTCAAGTTGATGATTGGAGAAATGGTATTTGGAAGAAGAAATATGAAACATATCTTCAAAGAATTTTTGAAGAAGAGGAAATTCAACTTTATAATATGATTGAAAGAAATAGAGATGCTGGAGAAGAAAGAATAGGAATTGGATATTATGGAGAAACATCAGATGAAGAATTGGAAATTAGAAGACAATTTGACGAAGGATTAGAAATTAGAAGACAATTTGAAGAAACGACTACAGATATAGAAGAAGAAAGTCTTTCAAAGGAAAAGGTAAAGTCATTGATGGAATATCTGTTTGATAACGGGGACAAGATTCCTGAAGGGATTTATCTTGAATTGTGTAACAAAATAAGGGAAGTTCATGAGATCTTGTAAATAATAAGTCCTTTTAATAAATTTGATTATTAACTTTTTTTTAAATCAAATGAATTTAGAAGTTATTAGTGAAATCATTATATTCTTGAATACTCTTCTCAGTTTCTTCCTGATACTTTTCGGTTTCAAGGATGTCGCAACATGAAGAAGTTTTGATTCCTGAAAATATTTCTCGTTACTATCAGAAGCAGTATGAAAGGTTTATGAAGATTCAAGTGAAAGAAGATATTAGTGAAGCATTTTTTGAAAGTGTTCCAGGTCCTACATATGAAGATGATACTTTATACACAAGATTAAAAAGAAATCCTCGAGTTTCAAAGAAATCCTCTAACAGTAAATAAATTTTTAATTTATCGTAAGTAAACTACACAAAAATTTGATAGTTGCATCAACAAATTATATTGTGTCTATTAAGAATAGAACATGTCTTAGTAGCTCAGTTGGCAGAGCGCATGACTTTTAATCATGTGGTCGGGGGTTCAAGTCCCTCCTAAGACACTATTTGTTCCATTAGCTCAGTGGTAGAGCGTATGAAGTATTTCATATGGCCGTGGGTTCGAGTCCCACATGGAACACCGCGATGTCCCAAGCATTTGACCGGTACTCTTTTCCCGAAAGGGAGTTCTTTTAAAACTATCCCGGCATGCACTATGTCATCGCAAACAAACTGATCTAGCTCAAGTCGTCATTATGGCAAACACAGACTTTTCACCTGTGGACGTGGTTAGAGCGCCGGACTTTTAATCCGGAGTTCCTGGTTCGAGTCCAGGGGTCGGTATTTGTCACATTAGCTCAGTTGGTAGAGCGCTTGACTTTTAATCAAGTGGTCATGGGTTCGAGTCCCATATGTGACACAAACTTCGGCAGACCTCTTTGAGGCATTTTTTTTGTCAACAATGTAAATTTGATTAATACCTTTAATCTAGGTATTAATGGAATATAAATATGTCATTCAAGATTGAATGGATAAAAGAAAACAAGAAAGCAGAAAAGGAAGGGTCTAGGTTAGTATTTGAGGATCAAAAACTAGTAGGTAAAAAAATAGTGAAACTCTTTAAAAAGAAAACTTTAGTTACATTATGTGCTCCTCCTCAATGGGGGAAAACAGGTGTATCTTTATATGTTTCATATCATATGTCATTGAAAAAAATAAATCATGAAAATGTTTTCTTTATTACAGGTATGTCAGATAGATCTTGGGTATCACAGACAAAAGAAAGAGTATTACCTTGTTGGAGAGAGAATGTATTTCATAGAAACACATTGTATAAGTTGAAACAAAGACTAGATATTTTAAAACAAAGGAAAGATATTCTTATTATTGTTGATGAGTGTCATATAGCAAATAAGAGTGATTTTATCCTTGGAGAAATATTTGAAGATCTTTCACTAAAAAATCCAAGGAAAATGAAAATGAAAAACATAAAGATATTACAAATATCTGCAACTCCATCAAATTCTTTGATTGATGGAGAAGATTGGGGAAACTATCACGGAAAAATATGTCCAAGAATGAATTCTCAATATGTATCGTTTGAAAGATTCATTTACGAAGATAGGGTCAAAGAAACAAAGTGTTTGGAAGACAATGAGGAATGTCAAGAGTATTTACAAGAGATAAAAAATGGGAGACCTTGTTATCATTTAGTTCGTTCAGTGAACAGTGGTCCAATTGGTAATATAGTTTACAATAGAATCTGTAACAATATGAAAGAACATTGTAAGTCGAATGATATGGAAATATTTGAGTTGAATATGACAAAAACGAAATCACAAATAGATAAATTTTATGAAGATCTCTCAAAAGAACCACAAAAACATACAATTGTTCTAATCAAGAATATGTTGGGAGCATCAAAAACAATTGATGATACATATATAGGTTCAGTTCATGAAAGCACGCCACACAAGAAAGATTATTCTTCTGAGATTCAGGGTCTTCCAGGGAGATTATGTGGTTGGACAAAAAGACAAACAAATGGACCTATCTTATATTGTAATAGAGAAATACTAGAAGAATATATTCGATTATACGAATCTGGTTTCAATTTTGAAAATGAAGAATTAAACTGGAGAGATAGTAGATTGAGAGTCAAAGATGGGGAAGTGAAATCAAAAGATAGTTACATTAGAAATGAAACTTTTAATACAAAAACATCAATTTCATCAATTTAAAATTTTTTATTTTTTTAAGAAAGAATATAAAGAACTAATGGATTTCTATAAATTAAAAAATTATATAAATGATGATACTTTATCGGATTGGTTTGACTTAATGAATAGTAATTTTAAAATCTATCGTATGGATGATAAAAATAATTTTTTATTGAGAATTGAAAATAAAAAGAAAGAATATATCAATAATTTTTTAAATCATTTTAATTCGGATTCAAATTATTTCTCAAATTTAGATTATGATACAATTAGAGAAAAAATAAAAAATAAAGAAAAATTCATATGTTATCGTCCTAAATTGTACAATAATAGATATAAATTATATGTAACACCTGATTTAATATTTCATAGAGATTTATTTTTGAAATATTTTCCTGATGTTAAGATAGATATACCCGAATATATTATTTTTGATATTTTATATAAAATCATTTATTTTAATTCAGACAAAAATGATATACTAAATAAAAACAATATAACTTATCATAAATGTAAATTGTATGTTTCTTCAGATTCTTTAAATATAAAAAATAAAGGTTATTTTATAGCTAGAGAATATAGACACAGAGAAAATAAATTAAATAAAAAAGAATCTATAGGATTTTTTAAATTTAAAAATGAATACAAAGAACTAGTAGTTAATGGTCTCAAATGGTTACAAAAATTAAATGAAAATTATGATAAATGGTCTATTTATCCTGAACCATCCATTATTGAATTATATCCTAATATGAATTATAAACAAGGTCGATGGCAAAATGAAAAAAGAACTTTAGCAGAATTAATAAAAGAAATAACGTTAATATGGAATATATCTTATAAAGAAAGATGTAATTTATTACATAAAGGTATAAAAAAATGGGATGATCCTTTATTATTAAATAATATTTATTCTTATAAAGTAAATGAATATCGTAATTTTGATGTTCAAAATAAAATGATTCATATAAATTTAAATGATGAAATAGATATCAAACCTAGGAAAATAAAAAATTATGATTTCATTCAAAAGATAAAAGACACATCTGATTCTATTATTTTAGATATTGAAAGTATTATTAATGAAGATATTAATGATGATTATTTTAAAAATGAATATTATACTGAATTACCGAGAATAGCAATAATAGGAACAATTAATAATAATACAAATGTTTTTAAAGATTTTACAATCAAATATATTTCAAATGAAGAAGAAAAAAAAATAATAAATTACTGGACTAATTATTTATTTAATATCTTTAAAAATAAAAAAATAAAAGTTTATCATTGGGGAAATGCTGAGAAAATTTATATTAAATATATGAAAAAAAAATATAATGATATTATTTTCCCAGAATTTGAATTAATAGATTTATTATATTATTTCAAAAAAGAACCAATTAGTATTAAAGGTTGTTTTGGTTATGGTTTAAAAGAAATAGTTAAATGTTTGTATAATTTAAATTTAATTGATAATCAATGGCAAGAAGATTTAGATGGTTTAGAAGCAATGATAAAAATTATGGAAGTATCTGATAAATCTAAAATAATGAATATACCATTAAAAAGATTCAAAGAAATTAAAAATATTATTTATTATAATTACATGGATTGTAGAGTCTTAGTAGATATATTACAACTATTACATAGTATGATTTAGATTATATTATATTTAACAGAATATTCATCAGTGATGTCTACACCTTCAGGGTTTTCAAATTTATTTTGTATTATATCATAATAGAATATATCATTATCTATATCTAATCTAATTGTATTATCATCTAGATCATCATCTGATATTTTATAATCTATACTCTTTAGTATAATTTGTCCAATGATTTCATCTTTTAAAGGTTTACCTTTTTTCCCTTTAATATTATATTTTTCTCCATATTCTTTCCAATTTTTTGAAATAATTTTATCTTTTTCATTTAAAATATTATTAATCATTAAGATATCTCTCCTTGAAACATTATAATATTCATATAGTGATTTATTAATATCTTGTTTATCTATAAGATTCATATTAGGAATATTAAGAGTATTCAAGAAATTAAATTCTATCTGATCTAATCCTTGATGTGTTCGACTATAACAACACATTTTTAGTAAGTAAATAAACAGATTAGATGAAAATAATAATTTAATATATTCCAATTTCTCTATATCATCATCAATGATATGAAGACTTTCATTTCCGGGAATAATTTCACCTTTATCATCAATTACAAATGATTTTGTAAAGTTTTCAATATTAATTTTGATCCCACAAACTAATTTTTTCATCGTTCTATTATCAGAATCATTTATTGAATAATTATAACATGGTTTTCCATTATTAAATTGACCATAAATTTTATATTTGTAAGTTTCATCTGGTTCATTATCATATACCTTTTTACCATTAACTATTTTAAATCTTAATTTATTTTTAACAATATCATTACAAGGTCCTTTACGAACAAAGTTCAGTTGAAAAGAATCATCTGATTTTTTTAATAATTGATTATAAATATTCATAGTGGATTCCGATATATGTTTAGGAAGACAGCGATAATCATTATGAATAAGGAAATATCCTTCAAATTTATCATTATTAAATTCTGATTCTACAAATGTTTCAATTGAATTATCATTCATTTTCTTTTTTAATATATAATAGTCAACAGCTTTCTGAGTTTTTCCATGAAATTTGTCTTCTTTATCAGAACAATTAAGATATAAAATTGTATTCTCTTTTAAATACCAATCGGTGTTGTGAGCAGATTTTTTATCACTAATTTTTTTCCAACTGGGTGGATGGATAGCGAATAATAATCCATCTGATTTTAATAATTCAATAGAAAGTCTTACAAAATGATGAAAATAAGGACCACCATTAAATTTACCTGGATCTGTTTTATTTGGTTTCTGATAAGGGGGATTTATATAAACAACATCAAATCTAATTTTAAGATTATCAAAATATTTATATAATTCAAATAGTTTAGGATTATCTACACTTAAAATACCACCACCTTTTGTATTACCAATAGCATTCATATGAATGATATTATCATTATTTTGTCCAAATAAATCTTTTAAGATACTAATATTTTCTTTACTAAATTCACACATATACAACATATTATCTAAGATATGATTTCTTCTATCTATTTCATTAGGATATTTATTCATAATATTTTCATTATAAAATATCATATTATACATATAAGCAGATCCATTACCTCTTCCAGATCCTATGTCTAGAAATTTCATATCAGATGTGATTTTAAAATCAGGTTGAACTTTACTTAATGGACGAAACATATCATCAATTAAACATAAAGGGGTAAATACTTCACCATTATCCATACGATTAATATCTGAAGATATTAAATTACTATCACACCATTCACTCATAAAGATTGGATCATTTATATGATTAATTAATTCACTCATTATCTTATTTATACAATTATCAGTTAAATTAATTTTAAGTGCTTTAATAATTCTTTTTAAAGGTTCATATTCTAATTGAATAACTTTCCCACTATACCAAGACTGGAAATGAGTATTCAAATCTTTTTTCTTATTTTTCCATACTATCTTAAATATTTTAGTTAATTCATCAATTTTATATTTTCTATCAATAATTTCATTTGTATCTCTCAGATGAATCATATATAAATATAATACACATTGAAATAGATTAGTTAGAATCTTAGTTGTAAATGTATAATCCATTTCAACTTTTTCTTCTTTTTCTTCTTTTTCTTCACTTTGTTTCTTATCTTTTTTCTTATCTGTTTGTTCTGTTTCTTCTGTTTCTTCTTTTTCTATAGGAACTTTTTCTTCACCAGTTGGCATATTAGATTCTCCGACATCAACATCTTTTTTCTTTGTTTTTTTCAATACTTTACCTATAAGAATATTTTGAATTTCTTCTTTATTTTTATTACCTAACATACTCTTCCAAACTTTAAAAGATAAATCATTATCAATTTCAGATATCTTATTTCTATTAATTAATTCTTCAGTAGAGTTAAATTCTTCAATAATATCTGAAATCACGGATTCAATTTGATCTCTATTTAGATCCTTAAGTTTAATATCATTAAATGATATATCAATGATTTCTGTTTCAATAATATATTTAATAGTATCTCTTAATTTTTCTTTCTTTTTAAATTGATTACCATAAGTATCTCTTAATATTGTTAATGATCGATGTTCATTAGTATCTAAAGCATAACAATCGGGTTTATAATCATTGGGAGTTCCAGAACGCTCAGTCATTTGTAACCACTGATCTGGTGATGTTGTGTCATTAGATAAGATTACAATATCACATTGTAAAATTGTAATCGCGAGATGGAGCATAATTCCGGATAAAATTATTAAATGTTTATTATCTCTTTCACATTCTTTGAGTTTATTTTCAATTTGAATTTTAAGTTTTTTGTTATCAATTGTTTCTTCGCTAGAAGTGACACACATAATTTCAAAATTATCAGAAATTTTTATTGTTTCTTCTAAGAATTTTTTAAACTTGTTTGTTAGATGTTTAATAGGACCATTTTTAACTCTTAATGGTAAATACCATAAGATACAAGTAGGACCATGTTCAATATTTAATGTTCTATTATTTTGTCTAGAAATTCTTCCAAAATAACTGTTCTTTTTATATTTTAATTTATCACCAACTATATTGTAAGTAAAATATTTTAATACATTTGGATTTTTCCAATTATCATTCTCATCAATTTCAAACACAGATTTATTACTATAACCAATATTAAGACCAGATTCTTTTATTTCTTTTATAATTTCATTTTCATTTGTAAGAGTGAAAATCTCCAAATTAAGTTTGGGAAATTTTCTATATCTATCAGATATAATTTCATATATTTCATCATCTGTTTGACAACCATGTTCAATTTTAAGTTGTTGAATAGATCTTTCAAGAATATCTTTATTGTATTCTAATTTGTCTTTATTTTTTTTAAAATTCTTACATAATGTTAAACTAGTACTGTCAAACTTAATAATATCTGTATCTTTTTGTTTACATTTATCATATGTATATGTCACCATAATTTCAATTGGAACATTCAAGGTTTTATCTAGATAATTAGTTTTACTTGTAACTCCTCCATTATGAACTTCATCTTTACAAATACCAATAAATTCTAATTTTTTTAATTGATTCATATATTCACTATTAATATTACTCTTGTGACAAATAAGATGTTTAGAGATAATTACTACATTAGATTTATCATTATTTATATTTTTAAAATCAGATATATTTTTGATATATATTGTATTAAATTTAGGAAACATATCAAATGTTTCTAAGAAATCATCTTTTGTTTCTGTTGGATTTAATAACATTATAAGAATATTAAAATTTATTTTGAAATGAAGTAACAGTTCGTAAAATGAAAGAGGAAGAGTATATGTTTTACCAGATCTACATTTAAAACCTAAAACATGTTTGATTTTATTTTTTCGTAATTCTTCAAGACTTTTAAATTGTGAAACACAATCTAAAAGATAATTTTTGTAATACATTTGATGAAGATGTGGTATATATTTAACATTATTATTCATATCACATATTTCTTCCAATGATTTAGTTTTTATCTTACCTTGTAGTGATATTAAATTCTTTTTAAGATCATTTAAATCTAGAATATTTGAAACATTTTTTGTGTGAGATTCTTTACGACTAGTAAATTTAATCTCATCTTTATTTTTAACAAGTAACCATATATCGGCATCTAAATTTTTATCATTTAATTCTAATACTATATCTGAAATATCATATTCACAGATACTTTTATCTTTATTATAATATTTACTACTCATAAATATATATTTATCGGATAATTGTAATTTAATATCTAAAATACCATCTTCATTGCCATTATTAATATTTGTTTCTTCTAAAAATCTCTTTTTATTCTTAATAATTTCCATTGTTGAACTTTCAATTCTACCCATACACATCACATAATTGTCTATATTTTTGTAATTATTGGTCAAAAATATCAATTTCCATAAAGATTCGAAAATGTGTCCGGCATCTTCTTCAATTAAATCTTCGAGTTTGTCTATGTTTAATTCTTTGAGTTTATTGAGTAAATGAATAAGTTTGTTCATTATTAGAATATAGTTTGTTTTAACTTTATACTAATTAAATTAAATAAAATATCAAATTTATAAATTTGATAAATATTTTTTTGAAAAAGTAAATCCAAAATAAAGATGTCAGAACCAAAATCGGTTCAACTTGGTCTATGCTGTATGAACACGACACTCAAAAAACAGAAACCTCCTGTTTATGCTTCCAGAAGAATTATTGTTAAAACAATTGAAAAACTGGGAATAGAAGAATTAAAAAATAGAATATTAGCAAATTTAGAAGATCTTTTAAAGATGTTGGAATGGAATGAACAAAATGGTATAAGAGTATTTAGATTGAGTAGTGAAATGTTTCAACACAAAACGAATCCAAAAGTCCAAGATTATGATTTTGATTTTGCTCTTGATCATCTAAAAAAGATTAGTGAGTTAGCAAAAAAATATGGTCATCGTCTAACATTTCATCCAGGACAATTTAATAATTTAGGCACACCACATCCTAAAACTCTTAAAATGACAATCGCGGATTTAGATTATCACGCCACAGTATTGGATCTTATGGAAATGGATCAACATTCTGTTATGGTGATTCATGGTGGTGGTGTTTATGGTGATAAACCTGGGACAATTGAAAGATGGGTAAAAAATTATAAAGAATTATCTGAAAAAATTAGAAAAAGACTTGTTTTAGAAAATTGTGAAAAATGTTATTCGATAGAAGATTGTTTAAAGATACATGAAAAATGTGGGGTTCCAATTGTTTTAGACACACATCATTTTGAATGTTATAAAAAACTTCATCCAGATGAAGAATTTAAAGATCCAGATTATTATATTCCAATGATATTAGAAACTTGGTCTAAAAAGGATATTAAACCTAAGTTTCATGTATCAGAACAAGGATCAGGTAAAATAGGACATCACAGTGATTATATTGAAATACTACCAGAATATTTACTAGAGATACCAGAAAAATACAAAGTAGATATAGATATTATGATAGAGGCAAAAATGAAAGAATTAAGTATAAAACAATTGTATGATAAATATCCTCAATGTGATTGTAAAATAAAAGAAGAAATTTATTTAAAAAATCGAATTATAGATGATAGTTGGTCATCTGAATTACCAAAATAAATCTTCAGGGAAATATTCATCTAAGAGTTCATTATAATATTCTTTAGTTTCATCAGATATATTAATATCATCTTCTTTTGAATATAAATCAAATGATTTTAAATATAGAAATTATTTGAATTTTTTTGATCTTAATTTTTTAATTTTAGAAGATCTAAGATTTTTATTTTTTTTATTTTTTCTTCTTTTAGTATATTTTTTTCTCTTTGTTTTTTTCTTTTTTCTTTTTCCCCCAGTCATTCTAAAAGAGGGATCAAGAGTTTGTGTTGTACCCATTGGTAAACTTTGTGTTATAGTTGTAGTTGTGTCTGTTTCTTCGGGAATTACTACATTACCACCAGTTTTCCAACGATTAATCCCATAATCTAATAAATAACCACATAAAATTAATTCTTTTGATAATGGACCATCAGCAGCATAATTTCCAGTAGTTATATCTCTATTTAAAGAATCTAATGATACCATAAGATTATTTGTGGTATATAAATTTGATGAATCTGGTAAAGAACCTTGATTCCACAACATCATAAGTTTAAAATGAATTGTTGTAGAAATACAACTTAAAATACAATTAATATGTCTAGTATTTCTTTCTTTTTCACTTTGCGGATTTGAACGAACAAATTCAGGAGTTAACACACCACTACTGATATTCCAATATGTATAATAATTTATTACCTGACGAAATACATATCTTACTCCATATTTTTGTGGTATTTTATTAAATATATCTTCAATCACACTTCTAGAAGAACTTAGACCTCTATCTAATAATGATAATATATACAAACAAGGTATTCTAATAGTTAATCTAGTTATTCCTATAAATATAGTAATAGGTATAGTCGCCATATATTTTATTCCATTTGTTAAAAAATCTATCAAGAGTTCTTTTCCTACCATAACCTGATTAGTTTTTTCCCTCCATTCGGATAAATCAATCGAAATTAACCCACCTAATATTTTAAATTGATCTTCGCCATATTCAACCGCGTCAGCATAAAGTTCTCCCGGATTCTCCACTTGTTGTTGAGTCATCAATGTATTAATATTCCCTATATCATTTTTAATTTTTCTAGAAATTCCTTCTAATATAAATTCACATCTTTGTCCCCTTGAATTTTCGATACTTTGAGGATCACAAGCATTGTTTGTATCTAAAAAACTGTCCCTTCTATCATATTCGTTTTGAAGTTGTCTTCCAACATTTAAATCAATATTCAATCTTTCGGATTCAGCTTTACAAAAAGGACCTGTATCAGTTCTTTCAAGACGACTATTATCAAATCGATTTATAGATTCTTTATTTCTACAATGTTGTATAATTTCAATATAAATTTGTTTTATTTCTTCATTTGAAAAAGAAGATCGAAGAAAAGAATTATGAAATATAAACCTTAATAATTGAAAACAACATCTAGTATTAATTGATTCCATATTCTCCGAAGAGAACTCAATAAATTCATTTGATTCATTTTCAATAGTTTTATATAAATCATTTGGATTACCATAACTATTTAGAAATTTTAAAGTTTCACCGCCTAAAAATGTTTCATAAAAACTATTAAAAATTAAAACTCTTTCTGGAGTAATCATTTCTGCTGATGCTGGAGTAATCATTTCTGCTGATGCTGCGGATGATCCATCTGTGCCCCAATCACCTAATTGAGGTGAAGGACCCATCATATTTCTACTTATTTTTTTTCCCAATTGTTCTGATCTTCTTCTTCTATCTACATTATTTTCAACTCTTTGATCACGTCTTTTGCCAATTCCACTAGACATACGACTGATTCCAGGTCCCCCTTGTTTATTTTCCCTTCTATTAAAACCATCCATATTTATATAATAGTATAGATTTTAATTACAATATTTGTTATAATATGCTTCAATATAAGGTTCAAATAAAGCTCCAAAGATAAAAAGTGAAAATAGTTCTTCTACATCTTTTTTAGAATCAAGATATGTTTTTCTAGGAAGTTCCGGACCAACATAAAAATCACATATTTCAAGATAAGATTTAGAAAATTGTGATATTAATTTTTTATATTCATCATTATTTTTTTGATATATTTTTTCATACTCAGAATAATAATTATAATATTCATTATTTATTTTATTTTTTTCATCAATATTAAGATCTTCAAAATATTCATTTTGTTTAATAGTTTGAATTATTTTTTTTTGATCATCATGTTTAAGATTATCACTTATATTATTTAATCTTTTCTCTATATCTTCAATATCCATTATGCGTTAAATAATAAAATAATTTTAAATATTTAATAGTATAAATGGAAGGATTTACTTTTGTGAAATTAGATAATATGCATGTAACTATTTTAAATTACATCAAAGATAATAATATCAAGATCGTGGAATATGAAGACATGAAAGAATGTATTCTTAAAATGATTCGTGAAAAATATATTTTTAATATTAATCGCGATAGATTAAGAGATGCCATGGAAGATTTAACTTATATGTTTTCTCCTAATGATGAAATTAATAAAGACAGAGTTAATAAAGGATTAGAATATGAATATTCGGATGATGAAGATGATGATGAATATGATGACGATGAAGATGACGATGATTTAAGTGATCTAGAAGGTATTGAAGATATTACTAGAGTAGAAGAGGTTGAATCTTCTCCCGACCCCGTTGAATCTTCTCCCGACCCCGTTGAATCTTCTCCCGACCCCGTTGAATCTTCTCCCGACCCCGTTGAATCTTCCCCCGACCCCGTTGAATCTTCTCCCGAACCTTTGTCATTCGAATAAATAAAATATAATAAATAATATAAGATGTCTCAAAAATATAATCTTAAAAATAAATGTGCTTTAGGACATATTTGTGAATTAAATCAGAAAATTTGTAGTATATGTGAAGGAGCGTGTAGAGTAAGAAAATATAAAGTTAAAGCAGAAAGAATTTATGGCGATGGAGATTCACATAAAAGTAAAAGTAAAAATAGAAGAAAAACAAGTAGAAAATCCAGAAGAAAAACTAATAGAAAAAAAAGTAGTAAAACTATTAAGAAAAATAGAAAAACTACTAGAAAAACTCGTAGAAAAATAAGAAAAACAAAAAAAACAAGAAAAAGTAAAATCAGTAAGGTTTCGAGGAGTATTAAAGACAAAATAATAGATGTTCCATTTTCAAAAAGTGAAAATAAAGGAACAAAAGCGAGTAAAAATGTAGTAAATTATCATTATCAACACTTGAATAATATTAATATATTTTTACATAAACTCTTAGAAAAAAAACACATTAAAAATGTTGTATTTTTTAATTCAATAAATGATTCTATCTTACAAATTCAAATCAATGAGAAAAAAATATATCCTTATTTTATTTCAATTACTGAATTTAAAAATAATTTAGATAAATGTATCAAGAATAAAAATAGATTTATCCCAATTCCATTAAATTCAGAATTACCACAAGGATCCTATGAAATTGAAAATCATGCCAATATAATTTTAATCGATAAACAATCAAAAAATATAGAAATATTTGAACCTCATGGATATAAACCTAAAATGAGTACTTTATCTCAATCGGTGACAAAATATCATAATAAAATAAAGATAATAAAATTATTTTTCAAAAAACTATTACCAGAATATAATTTAGTAAATGTTGTAGATTATATTAAAGATAAAAATAGTTTTCAATCAAAATATGATTCAAATAGTGGTTATTGTGTTACTTGGAGTGCTTTATATTGTCACTATAGATTATTAAATCCAGATGTCCCTATCCCTATGTTAATAGACTATTTACATAAATTAATGAATACTAATCTTTTACTTAGATATGCTCATTATATTGAAGATATTTTAAAAAATTAATAACTTTTAATAAATTTGATTTTTAATTTTAATAAATTTGATAGTATTTAAAGATATTTTATCAAATTAATTTGTTTAAATGGATAATAAAGATCTAAATGATAACCTTAGAGTTTCTACGATGACACTTGTTTCAGGATTAGATACCAGTATTGATTTACAAAAACTTTATGAAAATTTATCGATTAATGATTATATAAAGTATATCGAATGTGGAAAAAACCCAGTAAAAGGTGAAAAAGTTAAAAAAGTAAAGAAACCACGTAAAAAGAAAGAAAAGAAGTTCTTTTATAATCAAATTACATTTCATATATTTCATGAAAAGATAGTAAATACTAAATTATTTAATAATGGTAAAATTCAAATGACAGGATTAAAATCAAAAAATCAAGGAAATACAATAGTAAAGATATTATTAGATGAAATTAATAAATTATCTGATGATAAAAAAGAATTAATACTTGATAATTTAAATCCAACAATTAAAGAAAGTCGTACAGCTATGATTAATAGTGATTTTGATGTAGGATATAAAGTTAATCGTGAAATATTACATAGAATTATTATTAATGAAAGATATTATTCTTCATTTGAACCGTCGATATATCCAGGAGTTAATATTAAGTATTACTTTAATACAGTAGGTAATAATAATGGTATTTGTAAATGTTCTCATGTTTGTGATGGTAAAGGTAAAAATGGTTGTTGTAAAAAGATAACAGTGGCTGTATTTAATAGTGGTTGTATTATTATTACTGGGGCACAATCATATGAACATTTAAATACAGCTTATAATTTTATAAATAAAGTATTATTAGAAAATAAAGAAAAACTACTTAAAAAAGAAAAAGAATAAAAATTTTAATAAATATATAATATATATATTATGAACTATGTAAATTTAATAGTTTTTGTAGGTATTTCATTGATTTTGATAGACAAATTTTTTTTCAAATTAAATCCGGTAATGAGTAATCCATTACCTGTTTATAAAAACAAATTAGAAGATATAGACGATTTAGATGTTAATATTGATAAAATGGGATTTGTAAAACCTGAACATCGTTTATTTAAAATATTAAATAGTGTTTCAAGTGGTTCAAAAATCAAGTTAAATGGTAAAAAAAACAAATATATATACAATAAAAATACAATCTCTACTGAATTAAATGATAAATTAACTTATTTAGTAAAAGATATTATTTCTTCATTAAATAAGATATCCAGTAATGAATTTTATGTTAAAAAAATAGAAAATGTTTATATTACAATTGATTCATCTAAAAATCAAAGATATATTATAGATTTCTTTATTTATGATGTTAAAAATTATTATTCAATTCGTTTAATTAGTGATATTGCTATTATTAATGAAGAAATTTATATAAATTATCTTAATGTTCACACAGCTTCAACAAGTCATTTAATAAATAAATATGATATTAAATTTAATTCTATTGGTATTTTATTTGATTCAGATATGTTTCATGAAGATATAATTAAAATATTTGATAATTATTATTCAGAATCATTCCACGTTATTGGAATAGATGATTCAACATTAGATTACACAAATAAAGATTTATCGAGTGTTATTACATTAAATAGTTTTAAGAATAGTTATTTACCAGCAAATATTTCAAATCAAACATATGATGATTTGTCTAAAAAAGATTTATCTGGTTATTTAGAAATGTATTTACCTGAAAATCAAAATTTAATTAAATCTCCACAATTTTGTAATAAATACAGTATTCAATGGGATAAATACGGTATAGAGAAAAAAGATAATGAAGAATGTTATCTTAATAATAATCAAACTACGGAAGAATTTAATAAACCATGGTTTGGTCCGGGTGTAATTTATGATAGATCAAGCAATGATGAGTATAAATGGTTAAAAGATCCTGGTCGTAAAAATATAATCAGAGATAGTGGTTTCTAATATAACCGATAGTGATTAGTAATAAAAATCTGTAGATATATTTCTTATAAATGAAATATTTTCAATTATCTCATTGAATATATATAAATATTCTTTATTTTTAATTTGAAAGTCTTTAAATATAAATTCTTTGTCAGTTTCTTTAGCAATATCTTTTAATGAAAAATTATTTATTAAAATATTTTGTAAATTATCATAACCATGAATTAATAAAATTTCAATAAATTTAGGCAAATGATCTTTATCTATTTTTTTATTTTTTTTCATAATTGAAAATATTTCTTGTCTTTTATGAATCTTTAACATAATATCATTTTTTAAGATACTATTTATTTTATTTAGTCTCAATTGATTATTTCTAAGATAAAAATAACAATCAATATTTTTTTTATATTCAATATTTTTTTCTAAATCATATTTCTCAATATATTTAGTGATAATATTATTAGTATCTTGACCTTTTATATTATAATAGATATCTATAATATTATCACCATTTTCATAATTACTATCATTATTTATTGGTAAATAAGAATAATTTTCAAATATATAATAATTACTAGTGATTTTACTATTAATTGTATATTTCAGATAATTATCATCTATGTGTGTATCTATTTGTTCTAATATTTTAACTAAATCTTTTAATTTTATTTTTTCTATTTCTGTAATAAATTTATAGTTTTTATATTCACTATTTGTTTTAATTGGTCTTATAGGTATTGTAATATTTTGATCATTCTTAGTAAATTTTAAATGAGTAATTTTATAATTTAAATCAATATATTCTGTATTATCTTTTTTATATTGTAAATCACTCATAATTTTAATACATTTATGATAATCAATAAACTGTTTGTCTTTATTAAAATTAATAATATTTTCAGAATTTAAGAAATCATTTAAGGTTTCAATAATAATATTCTCAAAATAAAATGGTTTTAGATGTTTATTCTCAAAATCTTTTTCCGTGAATGTTTCAGAACTATTATCATTTAAAATATTAACTATAATCTTATCATCATTTATTTTATCAATTATCCCATTAATTGAATTTGTTCCAATACAAACTTTCATTTTCTCAACTATTTTAATTTCATTTTTTTGATATTTTAAATATCGAATATCTGAATTATTTTTATTAATACTACAATCTAAATTAGATTTATTTCTTTTTATTAAGATAGGTTCATATTTATTCATAGATTTGAATAACAAAACAAATGTATCATCAATATTAATATCAAAATTATTAATATTCTTTTCTATTTTAATTTTACTTTCTAAATTTTCAAATACTATCACATTTACATTCTTTTCAGTAAATGATTTTGATTTCTTTTTAGTAATTTCTTTTATTAAAGGAATAAGTACAAAACTATCCTTATATTCATTACTCAGAATATATTTTTTAATATTTTCTTTAAATTCTTTAATACTTTTATTTTTAATTGTATTTAATTTTTCGGTATTTGATCCTTGTAAATTACAAGATAATAAATCATTTCTAAATAATTGTATTAGATTAACTAAATTAGAATAATCATCAATTTTATCTATATCACTACAAAGATCTTTTTTAAAATCTTCAATTGAATCACTTGTTAAACATCTTAAAAATGATTCATTATCTTGATCTATTCCTAAACGAAAGAGACCACAAATATTATCTTTAACATTAAAATCAATTCCAAAAAATTTAGATATATTTTCAGGTAAAAGACCTCTTTCATCTTTAAATAACGGGAAACTTTCAGAAGATAAATAATTATAACTTTTCTTTTTTAATTTTAATTTACTAACATGAAATTCATCTTTACCTCTATAATTTGGAATATAAACTTGATAATTATCATCTTCTAATACATCAATAATTTCGCCAATTAATTGTTTATTATTTCTTAAAAAAACAATTACATTATCTCCTTCATTTAATTTTTGAATTGAAGATTTTTTACCACAACATGGTACAGGATATTTTGGATGTGATTTTTGTTTAAAAATAACATTATATTTATCAACATCATCTCCTGATGTATACCAATAAGCAGATTCTGGATCTTTTTCGGGATCTTTATTTTTTGGAAGACCTCTTCTTTCAATAATAAAATATTCACTATCTTTTAATTGTTGAGTAGATTGATTATGAGGAATTACATAATTTTTCCAACCTTTAATATCTCCTTCATCTTCATACGGTATATTTAAAATAGGATGTTCTACTTTTAATGGACTCAGAGGTATTTTATGTTTTCTATCCCAATATTTAGGACAAATATATAATCTTTCTTTAGGATCTCCTGGTTTATCTCTTCCATCAACTGGTAAAGCATCAGAATAACTTATTCCTTGTTGATCTCCTAATTTTTCATTTATTTCATCTAGTTCTTTACGATATAATACAATTGGTTGTAAATCCTGTTGACTCTGACAAGTTTTCGCATATGTATTTTTCTGACCACTTGGCAGAGTTCCTAAATAACCATCTTTGGGATCTATTAATTCTTTATCATACATTTTTAATCTGTTTAATATATATCTAAAATTATCAAATCCGCCACCACTTTGATCAGAATCAGATGATATTTTTCCAAAAAATTCATCAGAATCACTATCTGATCCAGAATTAGAAACAGATTCAGATGTTTTCTTTTTTGATTTTTCTTCAGATGATTTCTTTTTTGGTTTTTCTTCAGATTTTATTTCTTCTTCTTCCACTTCAGATTCTTCTTCAGATTCATCAGATTCATCAGATTCATCAGATTCATCGGATTCTTCTTCTTCAGATTCTTTATCAGATTCTGATGATTCCGTTTCTTCATCAGATTCTGAACTTTCTTCTTCGGATTCTTCTATTAAATCAGGAATATTTTTACGATCATAATATTTAATAATTTCTTTTTCAATTGAAGTATTAACTCCACAAACTTTAAGGGGATCTTTTTTAAGATTTAGTTTATGATTATAAATACTAATAATTTTATTTGTAAAATTAAATATATCATTAAATTCATTGACACTTTTACAACCAGTTATTGTGACGATTATGGAATCAACTTTATTTTCAAATTGAATTAAGACAATTGGATCTTCTTTAATATTACCTAACATATATTGATCTTTTAATCTTTGCCATTGATCAATATATTCTACAGACTTTTCTTTTGACAATAAGAATCTATATTTAAGGTGATGAATAATATTGTCTGGATCTATAGATTTTATTTTAGATATAAAAGCATTAATATATTTTGGATTTCGATAGTCATTTATTTTTGTATATAATACATTTATAAAGTCTTCATTTTGAACAATATGATTATAAGTATAAAATTTTTTCAAGATATTTGTTAATAATTCTTTTTTATATTCATTTACAGGATAATAAAATTCATAATTAATTAAATCAAAAGAAGTATTGAATAATAATTTTTTATTAATAGAAGAATATTTATTGTCTATATTTATTTTATTAACTATTGTTTCACATTGTTTAGTCATCAAACTGATTGTTTGATTATCAAATAATATATCGGGATTATTTTTCTCAAATAAAACCTTAATTTCTCCAGTAGAATATATCACAAGAAGAACATAATAATTTATAGATTTATTATATACAATGATACTATAACTATTTTTAAGATTAAAAGATTGAGGAATACCTAATGGATTTGGTAAATAAATTCTTTTAGAAAGTTTAAGAAAAGTATTTTCAGTTATATCTTTTTTATGAATCGATTTTTTATAAACTTTCACATAAGATTCCCTTTGAGAATCTAAAAATAACTTTGAAAATGGATTTTCAATACTCAACTCAAATTCTTTAAAAAGATTTGAAATATTAATTACATTATCATCTAGTTTATTACTTAAAGTAATTGAAATAGAATTAGATCTTTCAAAATCATTTGATAATATATTTTCTTTTAAAAATAATTGATTTAATTTTTGATATTGTGAATAATTAATATCATATTGATAATCAGTATATTTTTGAATAGGTGTAAGATTATTTAATTGATTTGAAATAATATTATGAAAATTAGACAATGATATATTAGGATAATATTTATAAATTAAACCCTTGTATAATTGTTCATTTGTTTTATTATCGAATTTATTTTTAATAAATTGTATATAGTTATCAAGAGTAATAAAATATATATTTGAATCTTTATTAATAATTTCAGAAATTAATTTATATTGATTTGGAACTATATTCAAAATCTTGGAAGAATTATCTGTATTTATAATATCAGAATCTAATTTGATATCTTTAAAAATAGACAACTTAATATCTTCTTCAAAATTGTGAGTAATACATTCAAGTTCATCAAATAATTTTTCACCTGATAATTTGTCAATTGCTAATTTTGAATATTCGTCAATATATTGTTTTTTGATTCTAGTAATCCAGAATAATCCTTTATTTCCAGTTTTTATTTCACTATCAATAATATCTTTATTTTTTTTAACAAAAGATTTCATTTGTTCTTTTTTAATTAAATTTATATCTCCTAGTTCTTTTTTGATTAAAGATCTTAATGTATCATTTGGAATTATTTTTTTTTCTAATTGTTCAATTTGTTCAGTTGTTATTTTTTGTTTTTGAGTAAAAAGAAAAAGTTGATTTTTATCAATATATGTATTTAAACTTAATGTTATTTTTTCTAAAACATCATTTATTGAATCATTTTCAATTATAGGATATTTTAATTTAATATTCGTATGTTTTTCTGTATCAAAATATTGAATTACTGAATAATCATGAAAATTGTCATATTTAGTAAATAATTCCATATATTATAATTCATATATTATATTATTTACTTTAAATTTATAGGGGTACTTGTAATATCCTGACCACAATAAACAATTGGATTTTTACTATAATCAACAATATCATAAATATTTATTTCATTAGATTTTTCTAATAAATATTTCATATTTCTCCAAAATTTAGGAGTATGTCCTGTTTCATCTGTCATAATATGTGCTAATTCATGGACAGCTACAAAAATAATAGTATTATCATCTATAAATTGATTTGTATCTTTATCTCTTATACATAAAGATAATTCATCACCTTTATTAACTGAATAAGCTACATAAACAGAACCTGGTATATTTTCAGTAATAATTTCAGATTTAAAATTATCACACAAGTATTTCACCCCATCTTTATCTTCACCTTCGATATGTTTGATTAATTTATTTAATTTAATACTTATATTTGCCATTTTATCTGCTGCTTCTTGTTTATCATCTAATCGACGAACATAATATTTCTTATTATTAATATTAGATTTTACTAATTCAAGATGAAGACTCTTTCTTACAAAATTCATATAAACAAAAAATATTATTAAGATGACTAATAAAATAGATAATTCTCTCATATATGATAATATTGATTTTAATTTTGTAATTAATAAATTTGATTTAAAATTTTATTTAGTTTATTAGTTATAATAACAATTACAATGGAAAAACAATTTCAAATTATTGATATTCAATCTGATGATATCTTTATTAATAAAGTGAAAAAGTTTTGTATTACCTTATACGGTAAAAATGAAGATAATGAAAATGTATCTTGTCACATAGTAGATTATTTACCACACTTTTATTTGAAAGTACCAGATGATTGGGATACAACAGATTGTATTCATTTATTAAAACGAGTTTGTAAAAACACAAAAAAGGATTATAGAAATGAAACGATTATTTTAAAATCTTTAATTCGAGGACAAAATCATAAATCACATGTTCTTCGTGGTAAAGATTTCTATAATCTATCGTGGGACAAAAAAAATAATAAAATAAAAGATTTTAACTTTTTCAAAGCATCATTTACAAATCTAGGTGATATGAAAAAAGTAATCACAGAAATTAAAAAGTTTTATAACAATGATCCAAAAAGTAAATTTTCTTATACAGAAAAAGATATAAAATGGATAAATATCGATCGAATAAATGAAAATGATAGAATATGTGATAGTAATTTATATGAATCATCTATTCATCCAGTAATTCGATTTATTCATGAGATGAAAATTGATCCAACTGGGTGGGTTAAATGTAAAGTAGAAGAAAATAGTTTATTATCTCCTATATTTAGTGAAAATGATATTGATGAATTTGTTTGTAATTGGAAAAATATAGAAAAGATTTCAGATGTTAAAACTAGTAATTATAAGATTGCTTCTTTTGATATTGAGTGTGATAGTTTAACAGGTGATTTTCCTATGCCTAAAAAGAATTTTAAAAAACTAGCTGGGAGTTTATTTGATGCTTATCGTAAAATTCAAGAAAAATTGCCTTATAAATTAGAAAAACAAAGCGGATCAGAAACAGACAGCGATTCAGATGATGATATATCTGTTGATATCGAAACAGTAGAAAATATTACAAAAAATGTTTTATATTTATCATTTAATAAAGATGTTCCAAATCTAAAATCATATTATAATTATGTTGATATTCATAAAGTTAAAACAAAAGATAATAAATGTATAGATCCTGTATTTATGAATTTACTGTGTAAAGAAATATCTAATATTTCTAACATCTATACACTTATACACGATGAAAAACCTAAATCAAAAGATAGGGATATTCTAATTGAAAAAATTAAAAAAATTATTGATGAATATGCTATTGATGAAAATGATGAAAAAATTGATAATCTAGGCGATCCAATTATTCAAATTGGAACAGTATTTCATGATTATGGAACAGACAATTGGTATAGAAATATACTTGTTATTGGACCAGAAGACAATATGTCCGAAGATTTAGTTTGTGATAAAATGAATGATTTAGATATCGAAGTTGTTTGTTGTAAAGATGAAAAAGAATTATTAGAAAAATGGTCATTATTAATCAAAGAACAAGATCCAGATTTTATTACTGGATATAATATCTTTGGTTTTGATTTCAAGTATATCAAAGAAAGAGTTGATGTATTCTTTGAATGTCCAAAATATCATTCTGGTAAATGTATGTGTAATGATTGGGGTCATCATGAAACATGCCCTAAATCTGAATTTTATAATTTAGGTAAGATTGATCAAGGTATTACAACTCATAGAAGTAAAATTTGTAGTTTTAAATGTCAAGATTTAAATTCTTCTGCCCTTGGTGAAAATAAATTAAATTATTTTACGATGGATGGTCGAATTTTATTTGATATTCAAAAAGAAGTAGAAAAAGGTCACAGTTTAGATTCTTATAAATTAGATAATGTTGCTTCACATTTTATGAGAGGAAAAATTAAACAAATAGAAAATAATAGAATTAAAGTTGACTCAATTGGTCATCTTAAAAAGGGTGATTTTGTATCATTCAGACTTCATAGTAATATTGGTGAAGAATTATATAATGATGGACAGAAAATCAAAATTAATGATATTCACAAAAATCATTTATTTCTAGAAGAATCACTAAATGTTAAGTTAGATTATTATCATAAAATTGAATGGTGTTTGAATAAGGACGATATTTCACCTCAAGATATTTTTGATAAACAAAAAGATATGGGACCTTTAGGGTCAAAGGGTCGTGCTGAAGTTGCTAAATATTGTATTCAAGATTGTGAACTTTGTATTAATTTACTTTTACTTCTTGATATTATTCCTAATAATTTAGCAATGGCGAATGTTTCACTTGTTCCAGCTTCTTATATTTTCTTAAGGGGTCAAGGTGTCCGAGTAACATCTGTAGTAGCAAATACATGTTTTAAAAGAAATACATTTATTCCTGAACTTATAAAAATTCCAAATTTGAATGAATATGTAAGAATGGCAAAAAATATAAAAGAAAAAGAAATTTCAGAAATAGAAAAACAATATGATACTATTGTTAAGGATTTTAATAACAATAAAAAATATATCATTGAACATGATAGAAATGGAAATGAAATATCTAATATTTTTGAAAAATATATTAGATCTCAATATATAAAAGATTCAGATTGGAGATTACCTAGCATTTGGGAAATGGATAATGTTATACAACAAATTAAAGATCCTGATGAATATAAAATCAAAGGTTTTGAGGGAGCAATTGTATTAGACCCAACACCAGGTATTTATCTTGATGATCCAGTTGCTGTTTTAGATTATGCTTCACTTTATCCTTCTTCTATTATTGAATTAAATATTTCTCATGAAACATTCATTGATGATGATTCATTAATTGAAGAAATGGGATGGATTAAAGATAAAGATTATAAAGAAATTACATATGATAATTGGATTTATAAGGGTAAGGGCACCGGAGATACAATTGAAAAAATTTTGGATAAAGATAACCCTCGAATCACTTGTAAATTTATAACAAAAGAGTTTATGAAAAATAATAATTTAGTTGGAAAAGACGAAGAACCTATGGGTATTATTCCAACAGTTTTATCTGATCTATTAGGAGCAAGAAAACAAACAAAGAAACGAATGAAAAATGAACCAGATGAATTTAAAAAGAAAGTATTAGATGGACTTCAGTTAGCATATAAAGTGACTGCTAATTCTGTGTATGGTCAATTAGGAGCAAAAACCAGTCCAATATTCAAACTTGAATTGGCAGCATGTACTACATCTGTTGGTAGAGAAAGATTGACGGTTGATGCTACAGAAGGTGTTAAAAAATGGGCATTGGCAACTGGTCATGAAATACCAGAAGTTGTTTATGGTGATACAGATTCGGTATTTGTTAAATTTAGTCGTAAAACAAAAGATGGTATCCTTTTGGAAGGTAAAGAAGCTTTAGCTCATTCAATTAAATGTGGAGAAGAAGCAGGAGAATTTATCAAAGAATTAATGGATTCGGAGGGGAAACAACCTCAGGTTCTAGAATATGAGAAAACATTCTGGCCCTTTATCTTAATAAGTAAAAAAAGATATACCGGTGATAAATATGAGTTTGAACCAACAAATGGAAAAAGGACAGCAATGGGTATTGTATTGAAACGTAGAGATAATGCTCCGATTGTTAAATATGTCTTTGGTCATGTTATTGAGAAAATTATGATTGAAAAAGATTTCTTGGCGACAGTGGAATGGTTAAAACAAACACTTCAAGAAATTAGAGAAGGTAAATTTCCTATTTCATATTTTGTAATTTCTAAATCACTTAGAGGTTATTATAAAAATCCACAGAGTATTGCTCATAAAGTATTAGCAGATCGAATGGCAGAAAGAGATCCGGGAAATAAACCAAAAGCAAATGATAGAATTCCATATGTTTATCAAAAAGTAGATGATACACCCGAAATAATTGGATACAAGATGAAAACAGTTAAAAAGGAAAATGGATTTTATAAGAATGGAAAACCAAAATTTAAGAATGTAAAAGTTCCAGATATGGATAATCCAAAATATAAAAAGAAGGTAATATTACAGGGAGATAGAATTGAACATATTGATTATATTAAACAGAATAATGTGCCGATTGATTATGAATTTTATATTACAAATCAAATAATGAATCCTGTTAAACAGGTATTAGATTTAGAAATGGATCCAAATGAAACTGAAAAATTATTTCAAAAATAAATTATAATTAATAGTATAAAATGTTAGTTAAAATGATGGGAGGTGGTATTAAAACGCAGGTAAAAGATTTAGGAAAGGGTAAAGATACAGAATTATATTTAATGGGTTTAGGGGTGATGTTTATTTTATTAAAAACATTGATAGTTCAGTGGTCATACAATAAAATTGCTCCAAAATTAACTATGAATTTAGGTAATGATCCTTCTAAATTTGTTCCTTTAAGTTTTTATGAATCATTTTTATTTGTTATTTTGATTGAGTTTTTATTTTAAATAAGTTTTATTTAGTCAAAATTTTTTTCTATACTAAGGTATAAAAAGATGGGAGGAGGTTTAATGCAGCTTGTCGCTTATGGAGCTCAGGATATTTACTTAACGGGGAATCCCCAGATTACTTTTTTCAAGGTTGTGTATCGCCGCCACACGAACTTTTCAATGGAGACTATTGAACAAACATTGAATGGAAATACACAAGGTACTTCCGGTAGTACAGCTACTTGTACTATTTCTAGAAATGGTGATTTGGTTTTTAGATGCTATGTTCAATCTAAGGAATCCGGTATCAGCAAGGGTATGGACTTAATTAAAGAATGTGAATTAGAAATTGGCGGTCAAAGAATTGATCGTCACTATGATGAATGGAATAAAGTTTGGAGTGAACTAAGTATTCCTTCTTATAAATCGATACCTTATCGATGTATGACGGGAAGTACGGGAGAAGAAATGAAGACTGGCGGGACAGACTGCGTCGATAATATTCATATCCCTTTGAATTTCTGGTTTTGTCGTAATCCTGGTCTTGCTCTACCACTAATCGCCCTTCAATATCACGAAGTGAAACTCAAGTTTACTTGGGGAACTTGTGGGGCACCTTCTCCAAATCCCACTGTATATTGTGATTATATTTATCTTGATACAGATGAAAGGCGAAGATTTGCTCAAGTTTCCCATGAATATCTTATTGAACAGATTCAAAGAGAAGAAAAGGTAGTCTCCTCTGGAGCAGCGATTAGTGGTTCAGGGACCCAAAAAACTTTCAAATTAAATTTTAATCACCCAGTTAAAGAATTAATCTGGACCCGTTCGAAAATTATGTCTGCTAAGGATATTAAATTAAAACTTAATGGTCATGATCGTTTTTCGGAACAAGTCCCTGAATATTTTGCTTTAAAACAACCATATGATTATCACACAAATATCCCACAGCAAAATTTACCTACCCACAGTCCTGCTTCTGAAATTGCTGACGCATTCTTGGGGTCAGTAGGAGAGATTAAAATCGGTAAAGTTTGGACACCAGCCCTGGCGACAGGGGCGAGCAAAATTGTTTACACCGTCGATGTGGCGGGCACATGCAATGTTGAATTCCCCGCTGGTAATGGCGTAGTCGATCAAGTTATTCCCGGAGATGAAATTGTATTAGAAATCACTCATGTCGGTTTCGATGCCACCACAAATGATGTGGATAGCAATAATCTTGTGTCTACGGATGGTGATTTGATTCAGTTCCAGCAGTTCTCATCGACTGTCATAAGCAAAGACTCCACCAATATAACATTTGAACGCCAATTTCAGGTTGGGGATGAAGGAACAACTCTTGACTCCGATTCAGCAAATAACACCGGGACCTCACCAATCCGTGTGCAATTTATAAAAAGGGTGCTAGGTGGAAATACTGATTTGCAAAAAAAAATAAATGTATATTCTTTTGCCCTTAAACCGGAAGAGCATCAACCATCAGGAACTTGTAATTTTTCGAGAATCGATAATGCTCAATTAGATATGACTATATTAAAATCTGACACATCGGAATCATTAACAGTATATGCCGTTAATTACAATGTCCTCCGTATCATGTCTGGTATGGGCGGTTTAGCATACAGTAATTAAATTAATTTATCCCTATTAAATCTTTAATTTAAATTTTAATTTCAAATTAAATATCTTTAAAATATTTAATTGGTTTTCTTTTCTCAAAATTTTTTTCTATATTAAGGTATAAAAAGATGGGAGGAGGTTTAATGCAGCTTGTTGCTTATGGAGCTCAGGATATTTACTTAACGGGGAATCCCCAGATTACTTTTTTCAAGGTTGTG
>Ga0181568_10000543_pt1 | contig 33925 bp, 24 predicted proteins | sample 101ome_20_FD_133758 | JGI IMG/M metagenome (GOLD analysis project Ga0181568, IMG submission 133758) | Coastal salt marsh microbial communities from the Groves Creek Marsh, Skidaway Island, Georgia - 101404AT metaG (megahit assembly) | ecosystem: Environmental > Aquatic > Marine > Intertidal...
CCTGCCGTTGTTATCTTTGCATCAAACCTCAGAGCATGTCGAAGGAAATGGACCTAACGGCGCGATTCGATGCCTACATCGAAGCCGACCAAAAAATCGAAGCGAAAGATTGGATGCCTGACGCATACCGCAAAACGCTGGTGCGCCAAATCAGTCAGCATGCACACAGCGAAATCATTGGCATGCTGCCAGAAGGAAACTGGATCACCCGGGCTCCAAGCTTGAAGCGCAAATCGATTTTGCTCGCGAAGGTGCAGGATGAGGCGGGACACGGGCTCTACCTTTACTCTGCCGCGGAGACGCTCGGGGTGAACAGGGACGATTTATTGGATGCCTTGCACAAAGGAGAAGCCAAATATTCGAGCATTTTCAATTACCCCACCCTCACATGGGCGGACATGGGCGCCATCGGTTGGCTGGTTGATGGCGCAGCCATCATGAATCAAGTACCATTGTGCAAATGCAGCTATGGTCCCTATGCTCGCGCGATGGTTCGCGTTTGCAAGGAAGAGAGCTTTCACCAACGGCAAGGATTCCAAATCATGCTGAATCTAGCCAACGGCACCCCAGAGCAAAAGGACATGGCGCAAGATGCCCTCAATCGTTGGTGGTGGCCATCACTCATGATGTTTGGTCCCAATGACGATGCTTCGAAGCACAGCGCCCAATCCATGAAGTGGAAAATCAAACGATTTAGCAACGACGAATTGCGCCAGCGATTCGTGGACATGACCGTTCCGCAAGCCGAATTGCTTGGCTTGACCATTCCCGATCCAGATTTGACTTGGAATGCGTCCACTGGACATTACGATTTCGGTCCCATTGATTGGTCTGAACTGGAACAAGTCATCCAAGGAAACGGGCCCTGCAACAAGGAGCGGCTCGCCACACGAGTCCGCGCCCATGAGAATGGCGAGTGGGTGCGACAAGCTGCCGCTGCTCATGCCGCCAAAGTGTCAGAACGCTTAGCCTCTAAATCCTCAGCAGCATGAGCATGTCCAAATCAGACTGGCCGCTTTGGGAAGTCTTTGTTCGAAGCCGTCAAGGCCTGAGCCACAAGCACGTAGGAAGCTTGCACGCTGCTGACGCCGAAATGGCCATCAGCAATGCACGAGACGTGTACACACGCCGTCAAGAAGGGACCAGCATTTGGGTTGTACCGGCGGAACAGATTACCGCATCTTCACCAGACGATAAGGACATTCTCTTTGACCCAGCCAATGACAAGGTCTATCGGCATCCCACTTTCTACGACCTGCCTGACCAAGTAAAAAACATGTGATGCAAAACGCCTCTGCCACGTGGTTATTGAGATTGGGTGATGATGCATTGGTGCTCGCACAGCGCTTAAGTGAGTGGTGCGGTCACGGACCTGCATTGGAAGAGGACATTGCTCTATCCAATATTGCCCTGGATTTGCTCGGGCAATCGCGCGCATTTTTGACGTTGGCAGGCGAGCGTGAAGGAAAAGGGCGCGATGAGGACGCTTTGGCCTATTTCCGGACCGATCGCGAATTCACCAATTTGTTGCTGCTCGAATTGCCCAACGGCCATTTCGGTGACACCATCATGCGCCAATGCCTCTTTGATCAGTTTGCGCTGCTACGCTATGAAACATTGGCTGCACAAGACGTCGACTTGGAGGTAGCAGCCATTGCATCCAAGGCGTTGAAAGAGGTCAAATACCACGCCGCACATTCTGCCCAGTGGGTTGTTCGGCTTGGAGATGGCACTGAGGAAAGTCACCAGCGAATTCAGCAGAGTCTGGATGATTTATGGGCCTATACGGGTGAGTTTTTTGGGGATGACCCTGTCTCTGAGACGGTTGCAGCAATGGGTGTGGGTCGGTTGAACAGCGAGTTGCAATCGGCTTGGCTGGAACGGATTCGATCCATTATGGAACAAGCCACTTTGCGGATTCCCGAATCCAATTGGATGCACCAAGGTGGACGCCAAGGAAAGCATACCGAACACCTTAGCTACATGCTAGCAGAAATGCAAGTTCTGCAACGCACCTACCCTGGCGCCCAATGGTAAACAATCGCCTGAGTCGCATACGTAAAGCGCTCGATGGCGTCATGGATCCCGAACTCCCGTTTCTCAGCATTACCGAGTTGGGTATGATTCGAGGTTGCACGGTAGAAGAAGACGATACCGTGGTCATTGCACTGACTCCTACGTATTCCGGCTGCCCTGCTACGGATGTCATCCAGGATGAAATTGAGGCGGCTTTGCGACCGTTGGATTCCAATTTTCGAATCAAAATCGTTCACTCACCCGCTTGGACAACAGATTGGATCAATGACAAGACCCGGGAGAAAATGAAAATAAATGGCATCGCACCTCCGGAAGGAGCCAGCGCTGACAAGGCATTTCTTCTAGGAAAAGACCGCAGAATCGCATGCCCCCGCTGCGGTAGTGCTGAAACGAAATTGGTCAGCCCATTCGGTTCCACGGCCTGCAAAGCCCATTACCGGTGTACGGCTTGTTTGGAGCCTTTTGACCATTTTAAGTGCATTTGATGCTTTTTCGGCATGGAACGAAACCTTCAATGGTTTCCATGCGTAATCTTTCTTATGGAAACAATTCGCGTCGAATCCGCCTTATCACTGGCGCCGAGCCCCGCTTGGAAAGCGTTACGTATCCGCCTGCATCGCATGTGGGTCGACTTCGCGCATGCCGGCGTTGACCCGCAATTTCGACGTGCAGTGCGGAATTTGTATTTCCGTGACATCCGCAATCAAATGGCAGCCATCGACAACTTTGAAGGTGAAGCCAAAAAGCTGAGTTTTCAGTCAGCCTGGATCCTGCTTTGGACGGTCCGTGAAAAGCGACTGGTGAAATTTACCGAATACCACGCCCAAGCTTTGAATGACGGCCACAGCGAATTGCTTCAAGAAATTTACACTCGCGTTTACGCCATTCGAGCACTCCGCAAGCAAGTCATTCGCGCTTTCATTTTACGGCAAGTTCCGTCCGAAATGTCGAGCTATACCAAGACCATCAGTGAGGTGGCGAGTTATCGTCTCCTGCGCCTACTCGGCCAAGAAGGGCTCAAACCGTCCCTTCCAATTGAGCTCGGCTGAGCTCCCGGTATGGGCCCGATTGATTCACCAGCTCCTGATGTGTCCCAGACTGCACAATACGGCCTGAATCGAGAACGATGATGCGGTTCGCATCCCGGATTGTGGAAAGCCGGTGCGCAACGAGCAGCGAGGTGCGCCCTTTTGTGATTTTCTCTGTCGCCCGCTGAATCAGCAATTCGCTTTCGGAATCGATACTCGAAGTGGCTTCATCCAACACAAGAATCGAAGGAGCAATCACATAAGCCCGCATAAAAGCGATGAGTTGGCGTTGACCAACTGACAACATGGCCCCGCGCTCACGCACGTTTTGCTCCCAACCTTCGGGCAATTGAGCAATAAAATCAGCAGCACCTACGGCTTCAGCCGCAGCAACCAAATCGGCTTCACTGTAACGGTCGTCGTACAAGGTGACGTTGTTGCGCAGGCTATCCGAAAAAAGGAATACGTCCTGCAACACAATGCCGATGTGTTGGCGCAATTCTTTGAGCGGGATGGACTTGATGTCTCGACCATCGATGCGAATCGTTCCCTTTTGGTGCTCGTAAAAACGATTGATCAAATTGATGATGGTCGATTTCCCAGCACCCGTAGCGCCCACAAATGCCACAGCCTCACCTGGACGGATATGAAAGGAGACGGATTTTAGCACCCATGATTCACCTTCATAGGCAAACCACACATCTTCAAATTCGATTTCACCCTGAACCTCCCAAGGTTCCCAAGTTTTCGAATCATCCGCAATGCGTTCATCGCTCTGGAGCAATTTGAACACACGATCCGAGTTGACAATGCCCATCTGAAGCACATTGAATCGGTCAGCCAATTGCCGGATGGGTCGGTATAACATGAAGACGTACAGGATGAATTGGAGGAGAATGCCCAGCGTCATGCGTTCGACCAACACGTCCTGCATTCCCCACCAAAGCAGCAGTCCCACGCTTGTCGCTGAGAGCAATTCCACCAGCGGAAAAAACACGCTGAACGCCCAAACCGAGCGAATGTTCGCATCCCGATGGCTCGCGTTGATGCCTTCAAACGCCGAAGCCTCCCGCTGCTCACGACCGAACGCCTGCACAATGTGCATACCCGTGACATGCTCTTGGACGAATTCGTTCATCCGTGCCACCTGGTTTCTCACATCCACAAAGGCCTTTTTGATGACCTTTTGAAAGATCCGGGTAGCGACCAGCAATACGGGTATCGGCGTCAAGACCATCAAGGTCAATTGCCAATCAACCCACAACATGGTTCCAATCACTACGAATAACGCCAAGAGATCGCCAACCGCATTCAAAATTCCGTTGGAGAACACATCCGCAATTCCGTCGACGTCACTCACATGGCGGGTAACCAAGGTACCCACAGGCGTTTTGTCGAAATACCGCAAACGAAAGCGAGCCACGTGGCTGAATAATTTCGATCTCAAATCCAAACTCACTGATTGGGCTACCCAATTGGCCAAATATGTGACGCGGTATTGCAACAATGCTTCAAACACCAACAACCCGACGACCGCAAGGAAAATGTGAAGCAGTAATTCACCGTCGTTTTGAGGAATTGCGTCATCCACAGCCATCCGGATCAACGCCGGCCTGACCCAGACCAATCCAGAGAGCAGCAACACCAAAGCTCCCGTCAGCAAGAACCGTCCGCGATACGGCTGCACTTGGCTTAAGATTTTCTTCAGCGTCTCACCGTCAAAAATCCGCCCAGTAATGTCTTTTTCCTTTTTCATGCCAATCTCGCGGTCATTGCTTCATGAAGACCTTGGTCTTCACTGGCTCAAAGTCGGGATAAATCACCCGATTCAAATAAAGCCCCTCGCCAGGAGCGGATGCGCCCGCCTCCTCACGCATTCCTGCCTCTATAACCGATTGCATGGCTTCAGGTTCCAAGCGACCTTGGCCAATTTCAAACAAGGTCCCAACAATCGCACGTACCATGTTGCGCAAAAATCGATCTGCACGGATTTCAAATTCCCATTGCTCTCCCAGCGCGTCTTTTCGCAATTCAGCAAAGCGCACATCGCAAATGGTGGTTTTCACGTCCGAACCGGATTTACAAAATGCGGCAAAATCACCCTTTCTGATCAAATGCGGAATGGCCGCTTGCATTCGTTCAAAATCCGTCTGCCGCATGACACGAGCCGACCACCCGTCCAAAAACGGATCCTTGTGTGTGTGCATCCGATACACATAGCCACGTTCGACGGCATCAAAACGAGCGTGCGCGTTTGGAGCTACTTCCGTAATGCGGTGAATCGCAATGCTCGGTGGAAGCATTCCGTTGAGTTTCCAGGCGGCTTCTCTCCAATCCTTGAAACGTTTGGATTTGGGATTGTCGACGGGCCAATCTGCATGGGCCACGTAGTAAGCGGCATGCACGCCAGTATCCGTTCGACCACACCCCATGACCGGCACCGGGCTTCCCGTAAACAAGGCGAGCTTTTCTTCAAGAACTTGCTGCACGGTAACACAATGGGGCTGCCTTTGCCATCCGTGGAAAGGAGCCCCATTGTAAGATAGTTCGATGAAAACCCTCATGGCTGAAGGCGCTTCAAGCGCTTAAGCCCAAGAAGCAATCTTTTCGCTTTTGTATTCCCCCGCAAAAAGTTTCTCCTTAACGGCGGTAAACGTTTCAATGGTGTAACGCACATCCTCTAACGTGTGCACTGCTGTCGGAATCAATCGCAACATGATGGTGTCTTTTGGCACAACCGGATACACCACGATGGAACAGAAAATTCCATAATTCTCACGTAAATCCAATGTCAAATTCGTGGCTTCTCCTAAGCCCCCTGACAGGAACACAGGTGTTACACAAGAATTGGTCACACCCAAGTTGAAACCGGCCTCACGAAGACCCGATTGCAGTGCATTGGCCACCTTCCACAAGTTCTCCTTGTGCTCCGGTTGCGTGCGCAACATTTCTAATCTTTTTTGCGCTCCAATCACGATCGGCATGGGCAGCGACTTCGCAAACGTCTGCGAGCGCATATTGTACCGCAAATAGTCGATGACGTCCTCGTCTCCCGCAACGAAGGCACCAACCGTTGCCATGGACTTTGCGAACGTTCCGAAATACACGTCGATTTGGTCTTGAACACCCTGTGCATCACCGGCGCCACGGCCTGATTCACCGATGGTGCCAAATCCGTGGGCATCATCAACAAATAGACGGAAACCATAAGCTTCTTTGTACGCGCAGATCTCCTTCAGGTTCCCTTGGTCCCCAGCCATGCCGAATACCCCTTCTGTTACCACAAGGATTCCACCGCCAGTTTGCTCACACAGCGCTTTCGCCCGATCCAATTGCTTAACAAACGACTCCATATCGTTATGTTGGAAAACGAATCGCTTTCCTTGGTGCAAACGAACGCCGTCGACCATGCAAGCATGGCTTTCTGAATCGTACACAATCACATCGTGACGACTCACCAATGCTTCGATGGCTGATTGGCAACCTTGGTAGCCGTAGTTCAAAAGGAACGCATCCTCCTTTTGCATGAAATCGGCCAATTGCGACTCGAGCAATTCGTGCTGGGCAGTTTGACCCGACATCATTCGAGCTCCCATTGGATACCCCATGCCCCACTCCGCTGCAGCGTCGGCATCAACCTTTCGGACGTCTGGGTGATTGGCTAATCCCAAGTAGTTGTTCACTGACCAGACAAGCACGTCCTTGCCACGGAATGTCATGCGGTTTGAAATCTCCCCTTCCAATTTAGGGAAAGTGAAGTACCCGTGACTCTCTCGTGCGTGTTGCCCCAAAGGTCCACGGTCATTGCGAATGCGATCGAAAATATCCAAAGTAAATCGGTGTTTAAAGGCGCAAACTTACTATCTCTTTTTCAGTAAAACCGCATTTTAAGGTGTTCAGATTAAGAATGTTTGCACAATTCACTGCTTAATTCCCACGGCTTTCGCGTCAAAAATGAAAGCCGCGAATTAACTTCGCGCCTCCATGTTCCGAAACGAAGCTTCACAGACATCAGCCGCACTGGCTCTTTTCGCTTTTTGCTGCATTGTTATAGCAGGTTGGGGGCTTTCAGGTTGCAGCGAGTACAACCAAATCATGAAGAGCACCGATTTGGATTACAAATACGAGCGGGCGCTGGGGTTCTTGGATTCGAATAAATGCTTCGGGGCTTTGCCCATTTTGGAGGAGGTTGTGAGTTTGTCGCGCGGCACGGAGCAGTCAGTTGATGCCCAATACAAATATGCCGAAGCACATCGATGCGTAGGTGATTTCTATCTCGCGCGATACTATTTTAAAATGTTTGCGAAGACCTTTCCAAACGATCCTAGAGCAGAGACGGCGCAATTCGAAAGCGCCATGTGCAGTTACCGACTCAGCCCCAAACCCTCCCTCGATCAGTTGGAAACCGAACAAGCTATCGAAGAACTCCAGCTTTTCATGGATCGCTACCCTGCAAGCCAATACCGTGATTCGAGCCAAGCCGTGATTGAAGAGCTTCGGCACAAACTCGAGGTGAAGTCTTTTGAATCGGCCTATCTCTATTACCACACTGAACAATACAAAAGCGCCGTCATCGCATTCGAGAATGCCATGAAGGAATATCCGGATACGCCGTACCGTGAACGGATGCAATGGCTCATTGTTGACAGCTACTTTCGCTACGCCGAATTGAGCACCGAAAGAAGGAAATTGGAACGCTTTAACGATACCATCGAAGCTTTCCTTACATTTGTGGCCCGTTTTCCTGAAAGTCAATACATGAATCAGGCTCAATCTGTGCACGAAAAGAGCCTGCGTGCCATTGACAATCTCGCGGCAAACCAAACGACTGAATGAACATGAATTTCAAATCCATCAAAGCGGACAAGACCACGGAAACCCGCGATAACCACGCGTTGGAGCTTCAAGGGACTGGCAACCTGTTTGAGACCATTGTCGTACTCAGCGGTCGCAGCAACCAATTGGCTGTGGAAATGAAGCAGGAGTTGAATGCGAAATTGGAAGAATTCATCACCCCAACCGATTCGTTGGAAGAAGTCTTCGAAAACCGCGAACAAATCGAAATCTCGAAGTTTTACGAGCGCCTGCCCAAGCCGCACAGCATCGCGATTGCCGAGTTGGGACAAGATTTGATTGGCGTCAACGACCCCGTTGAGGGAGACGAGGTGCCCGACGCAGACGACCAAGCCTAATCGGCTCGGCGGAATGGAAACCGCCATGTTGGAAAACCGACGAATTTTATTGGGCATTACAGGCAGCATTGCTGCTTACAAATCGGCCTTACTTGCCCGTGAATTGCAGCGGCGCGGTGCAGAGGTGCGTGTTGTTATGACGCCTTCAGCCACGGAGTTCATCACACCATTAACCCTTGCGACGCTGACGGATCACCGGGTTTACAGCGATTTTACGGAAAATAAGGATACTGGGGAATGGACCAACCACGTAGACCTCGGTCTGTGGGCGGATGTCTTCCTCATCGCTCCAGCGACGGCACAAACGATGAGTGCCATGGTCAACGGTACCGCTGACAATTTCTTGCTCGCAGTTCACTTGAGCAGCCGGTGTCCTGTAGTGGTAGCACCGGCCATGGACTTGGATATGTTCACCCATCCTGCGACCCAAGCCAATTTAGAATCCCTCGGCCAACGCGGCGTGGGCATCATCGATCCCGAGTCTGGAGCGTTGGCCTCAGGCCTGGAAGGCAAAGGCCGCATGGCCGAACCTGAGCACATCGCCGATTGGCTCTCACGATGGTTCAAGGAGCGAGCTCCCCTATCCGGCAAAACCATCCTTATCACAGCTGGACCCACGCACGAACCCATAGATGCTGTGCGTTTTATCGGAAACCGCAGTTCTGGCAAAATGGGGTATGCGCTTGCCTCCGCCTGTGCAAAAGCGGGAGCGAGCGTTCACCTTGTATCGGGTCCTGTACAATTAAAGGCCCCAGCTGGCGTTCAGCAATTGACTATGGTACAGACGGCCGCCGAAATGTATGAAGCTGCAATGGGAGCCTTTTCACAGGCAGATATTGCGATTGCTTGCGCAGCGGTTGCCGATGCTCGGCCCGTCCACTCTGCAGCCGGCAAGTTGCACAAGACCGAACTTCCCGATGCCATTGAATTGGAAGCGACGGATGATATTCTCGCTACATGGGGATCGCGAAAAAAGGACAATCAATTCATTGTGGGTTTTGCACTGGAAACGGATGATGGAGAGGCCAGTGCATTGGGAAAATTGAACCGTAAGAATGCGGATTTCATTGTCTTGAATTCAACCGCAGATGAAGGCGCGGGATTTGGCACAGACACGAATAAAATCACGGTTTTCGAACGAGGAGGCAAAAAGCATAATTTTGGATTGAAGTCGAAAGCGGAGGTCGCCTCCGACATCGTCGACTTATTGATCAAACGAAACGCATGAAAATAAAGGAAGGGATTCGGCTGTTGGCCGCTATGGTGCTATTCAACGCTACCGCAGCATTCACCTCACAAGCTCAAGAGTTGAACTGCCGCGTACAAGTCATTGCTCCGCAAATCGCCAACATTGAATCCTCCATCTTTGAATCCTTGGAAGAGAACATCCAGGAATTCATGAACGGACGTCGTTGGACCGATGATGAATTCCTTTTCGAAGAACGCATCGAGTGCACGATCCAAATCACCATTTCTGAAGCTCCGAGTCCAACGGCCTTTCGCGGCAACATCCAAGTCCAGAGCTCACGGCCGGTGTACAATAGCGATTACAATTCAGCCATGTTACTCGTCAACGATGGCGATTTTGAAATATCATGGGACGGCAGCAGCAACATTCAATTCAGCATCGATCAATACCGCGATAACTTGTCATCAGTGCTGGCATACTACGCTTACATGATCATCGGCATGGATTACGATAGCATGGGGCTTGAAGGTGGAACGCCTTATTATCTCAAGGCACAGACCATTGTTGCAAATGCACAGAACTCAGGTCCGACCGGGTGGAAGGCGAGCCAAGGCCAGCAAAATCGTTATTGGTTGGTTGAGAACATGCTCTCGCAAACTTTTCGTCCGGTGCGCAATTGCTTGTACTATTATCACCGCATGGGACTCGATCAATTGTTCGATGATGTGGAGCAAGGACGCCTGGCCATGGCTGATGCCTTAATCGAAATGCGCCAAACGCATCGAATTCGCCCCTCTTCTTACAACCTTCAGCTCTTTTTCTTGGCCAAATCCGATGAAATCCTGAAAGTTTTTGGTCCAGCTCCAGAAGCTGAAAAAACGCGACTTCTTCCCGTATTGAAGCAAATGGATCCGGGAAACATCTCGAAATACGATAGCATTTTAGGATAAGCGAAGAACGGGTATGCTCACATCACTGAAAATTCGTGATTATGCGTTGATTGCGTCACTCGATTTGGACTTGAAATCGGGAATGACAGCCATGACCGGCGAAACGGGATCGGGGAAATCCATCGTGCTTGGCGCCCTGGGGCTGCTCCTCGGCAGCCGCAGCGACTCCACGTCGGTTCGTACTGGTGCTACGAGGTGCACGGTCGAGGGTAGCTTTCAGCGAAACGAGGTCATTGACCATTGGCTTCAAGACTCGGACCTGGATGCTTGGGATGAAGTCGTCATCCGAAGGGAAATATCTTCACAAGGTCGAAGTCGCGCTTTCATCAATGACACTCCGGTCAAAGCACAAGCGCTTCAATCACTCGGCGCCTTGATGGTGGACCTGCACGGCCAGGACGGCACAGCGCTCTTGCTTCAGCGAGAATACCAACTCGGTTGGATCGACTCCCATGCGGGAAACGAACCTGAACTCGCAAAATATCGAGAAGCGTTCGCCGCATTGCAGGAAGCTCAAGCGGCCCTTTCAAAATTGGAATTGATTCGCTCTCAACCCCAGACCGACCTCGATTACATCCAATACCAACTCAATGAATTGGACGCACTGGATTTGGCGCGTCGGGATTGGAGCAGTTTGCTGGAAGAGAAAGAAGTATTAGAAAATAGTACAGACATACGAGAATCCCTCCATTCCGCATGGCAGGCGGTCACAGAAAGCGCACAAGACGACGCCCCCATGGATCGCTTGCGAAGTTCATTAAAATCCATGCAGCGGGCTGTGTCCATGTCGGATCGTTATCGCTCGCTCCTAGAGCGCATGCAATCTGTGGTCATCGAACTAACAGACCTGTTGAACAGCATCGAATCTGAGTCAGAGGCGGTGGAATCAGATCCGCAGCGCCTCGCGCAACTCACCGAATGGCACAATGAATTGCAACGGGTGATGCACAAACACAACGCACCCGATGCCGAAGCCTTGGCGCAATTATCGGAGAGTTTGAACCAGCAACTTGATGCTGCAGAGCATTTGGATGAGGCATACGCGAAAGCGCAACAAGAGGTGAGCTCGCGACACCATGACGTAATGGAGTTCGGAAGAGAGCTTCAACTCACGAGGCAAGAAGCTTCATCGATTTTGGGCCAATCCATCGAAAAATCGTTAGCGCGGCTCAGTATTCCGCAGGCAACCGTGGTTTTTGATTGGCAACCTGCTGCTCAACCAGACGAATGGGGCATTGAAGAAGTCTCCATCCTCTTTTCAGCCAACGTCGGTCAGCCTCCTTTACCTCTTCAGAAAGTCGCCTCTGGCGGCGAGAAGAGCCGCCTCATGCTCGCATTTAAGGCGGTTGGCAAGGGAAGCCAAGCCGTGTCCACCATCGTTTTGGACGAAATCGATACGGGTGTGAGCGGGCGTGTGGCTGAGGAAATGGCCAGGCTCATGAAACAAATGGCCGAAAACCAGCAAGTCATCGCAGTGACCCACCTTCCTCAGGTGGCTGCCGCTGCGGACCATCACATCCGCGTGTCGAAATCGTCTACCGAACAAACGACCGTAACCTCAGTGACAGAATTGCAGAAGCAGGAGCGTATTCAGGAATTGGCTGGCATGTTGAGCGGTAGCAACGTCAGTGAGGCGGCCATCGAAAATGCCGCAGCTCTGCTAGGTCATCATTCGAGCTCCTAGAATCTCCAATCGAGGCTTATCGAAGGCAAAAAAGGCAATTGATCAACGCGATCACCGGTGATTCGGTTCACGTAGAAGACATTGTCGCGGCTGTATACATTGGTCGCTCCTGCCGAAAAGTCCAGCGTGTGGTTGTCGTTAAGCTCAAACTCCCGACGCACACTCAAATCCAATCGATGGTAAGCTGGCAATCTCCCTTCATTAAGCGGAGCAAATTGAATCCCCAATTCTGGACTATTGGCCACTACGTAATCCGTTGAAATGCCGTCAATCACATTGGGTGGTTGGTAGAATCCTTGGGTTTGCGTGAACGGCAACCCCGACCCCAAGTTCCAACGAGCACTAACTTCCCAAGCCTCATTCTTTCCAATCCCTTGGGACACGACCAAATTAACGTTGTGACGACGATCGAAGACGGGGTCGTACCAGCGAAACCCGTCCCAGCGATCCACATTTCCGTATCCGTAAACGACCCAAACATAAGTCGCTCGTTCCTCATATTTCAACACCACATCCGCCCCGTAAGCCACGCCTGTTTCGACAATGAAGTCCTTACGCAACACTTCTGGAATATCCGAGTTTTGGGCGTTATCATCGAAGAGCTTATTGCGATTTGCATTCGTGAGTTGGCTGAAATTCTTGAAATAGCCCTCCACGTTCAAATTCATGCGTTCTGTGAGGTCAAATTCAAAGCCTGAGATGACGTGTTCAGCTGTTTGCAGGGAATGCACCACTTCACGCACATCACCTTGAGGCGTCAGGAGGTTTCGCTGCAGATTTTCAGGTCCTGATAGGAAACCGTAAAACAGGTTCACCACATCCCGGTCGGAATTCGAACTGATGACATTCTGGGAGTACAATCCTGCCGCGAATTTCAATCGCAACCGTTCATTCACCTTGTATTTCAAGCCGAGTCGGGGTTCTGGACGGAATCGAGCCAACGAACTGAAGTACTGCATGCGCATGCTCGGATTGATGATCCAATCGCCCCGATTCATGCGGTAATCGAAATATCCAGCGAATTCTGTGGTGTTCTCAATTTGACCAACCTGAACACCGATGGAATTGAAGGTTTGGAAATCCGTGCGCATGCCCACCACCTCCAATCCATATTCCGCAGCATCTTCACCCAAGACGTACTTGAAATCGAGTCCAAAGTTGAAACCATTCACGCTGCTGAATCGATCTTCCAACCCTTCTTCTTTCAATCGTATTTCATAATCGCTCGCCGCGAAATGACCGCCCATCAAGATGGCCGAACCGCTCGGCACAACGGTGAAATTTCCTCCACCGCCATAGTTTGACCACCGCAAATCCGAAAGCGCCTGATAACTCACCCGATCATTGAAACTGAATCCGAAAAGGCTCAACTTCGAACCGTTACCGCTCCCAAAGGAGACCTTTCCATATGCATCCGTAAAGTTGAACGGCAAACCTTCTCCGTCGTTGTTGATGTAATCGTACAAAACCTTGGAAGTCTGCTCCAAGTAACTGTGCTTCAATGACAAAATGTATGAAATTCCGGAGCCGCTTTCAGTCAACTTCTTCAATGGACCCTCTAGGGTAAGTTTCGCTCCGAAAGGGCTCGCTCCGACTCGACCTTCCGTTTGCAATTTGTTGCCGTCGCGGGTTTTGATGTCCATAACAGACGAAATTCGGCCACCGAATTTGGCTCCAAAACCACCGGTATACACATCTGCATTGGCAATCACATCCGAATCGAAAACACTGAAAAGACCGATGCTGTGGAACGCATTGTAAACAATCATGCCGTCCAACAACACCTTATTCTGGATTGGCGAACCGCCGCGGATGTACAATTGCCCCCCTTGGTCTCCCGTGCTGATAAAGCCTGGCAAAACCTGCAGTGCTTGCACCAAATCCGGCTGACCACCGAAACTGGGGATTTTCTTCAAATCACTCGGTCGAATGGTCTCGACAGACATGTTGACCTTCGTGGTTTGTTCTTCGCGGTCCGCATTGACCTCTGCGCTTCCAAGTTGGATAATATTCTGCTCCAACAGGTAATTGCGCGTCATGATTTTATTGTCCACCAAAACCACCTCTTCCGAAATCCCTTCGAATTCCATGCTGGAAATGACGAGGGTGTAAGTCCCGGCTGGCACCCGGCTCAAGCTGTAAAACCCTTCGATATCGGACATCACACCGAAGCTGGTGCCTTCGAGTGAGACACTCGCAAACATGATCGGCTCTCCCGAATCTTTACTTCTCAGAAATCCTTTCACCGTCGCTTGTCCCCACAGCATAGCGGGCATCAACAGCATGAGAAGGAGTCCGACCCTTCGGTTTTTTTCTTGCATGGATGCGAATTTACTGAATTCAAGCCCCTGTCTGAACCATCATTTTACGAATTCGATCTTCCAACTGTTCCGAACTCATGCGATCGCGCAACCGGTCCACGACGAGCGGGAAGGCAAATGGAGTCGGATGGGCTACCCGGCGGATGAGCAATGTCTTTTGGTGCATACGCTCTAACACGCCGCGGAGCCGGCGCCACTCCATCTGTTGATCCAACAATTCATCATAGGCTTGCCGAAGGAGCATGTTATCAGGATCAAAGTCACGGAATACTTCGAAAAGTAATCCTGAATGCGATTGCAAGTGCTTCACCCCTTGGCGTTTGCCAGGAAATCCTTGGAAGGCCAATCCAGAAATGACCGCGATGTCACGGAAGCGGCGCCTAGCCATTTCCGCGGCATTTACGCCAGATTGCAAATCGTCCATCAGGCCATCCGTGCTGAACAGACTGAGGCGGTGCAACTCTTCCACATCCAGCGGCTCATCACACAACAGTTCAAAGCCGTAATCGTTGCTGGCAATGGAAATCGACAAGGGCCGTTCCATGCACCAGCGATGTGCCAACAACATGCCGATTGCCTCGTGAACCGCCCTCCCTTCGAATGGATAAATGCAGATGTGGAATCCATCATCCGACACAAACTGTTCCGCAAGGATTTGGTCTTTCCGCGGAATCGAACTCATTTCATGTTGAAGCTCAAGCAGCGGGCTTACGCGACTCATCTCCGGTGAGCGGACATGACCTTGAGCAAACGCATCCAATTCATCCCGAATGGCATGGCCCAACTCTGATGAAAGGGACAGTCGACCTCCGAGGTAAACGGGGATGCGACCTTTCGGCTTTTTGCTCTTACGCACTTGCACAATCCCTTCTTTCAATCGAACAAATTCCAAACTCATTCCTGCGAACCAAAAGACATCGCCTGGCCCCATGCTCGCAACGAAATATTCTTCCACGTGACCGATGAATCCGCCTTTGGCCCATTTGACCTTGATCATTTGATCGGAAACAATGGTGCCAATGCTCATGCGGTGCCGGCGTGCGAGTCGACGATCGTGCATGACGAATTTGCCCACACCGGCATCCCACTCAACCCTTTTGTAATCGCCGTAAGCGGCCAATGCAGCGCCTCCATCCCGGATGAAACCCAAACACCACGCCCATTCCTCGTCATTCAAACTTTCGAACGCATGCGAATGCTGGATTGCCGCACGTGTTGCCTTCGGCTCAAATCCATCTCCTACCGCCAGCGTGCAGAGAAATTGAATCAGCACATCAAAAGAACGCACAATGGGTTCCCTTGGCTCAACTTCGTCCGCGGCGATGGCATCCCGTAACGCGCTGGCTTCAATCAATTCCAATCCATGCGTTGGCAAGAAATAAATCCGGCTCAACGCACCCGGTTGGTGTCCGGAACGCCCGGCACGCTGCATGAATCGAGCAACTCCTTTGGGCCCGCCTATTTGCACGATGGCCTCAACTGGGCGAAAATCCACACCCAAATCCAATGAACTTGTGCACACCACCGCCTTGAGTTGGCCATCATGCAGTGCATCCTCCACCCAGTTCCTCAAGTCCTTTGCAATCGCGCTGTGATGCAAAGCGAGCACGCCCGAGAGTTCAGGAGCCACATCAAGCAACTTGTGATACCAGATCTCCGATTGGGCGCGGGTGTTTGTGAAAATCAGGGTGCTGCGGTGGGCCTGAATGACGTCGACGACTTGATCCGCGAGCGTAACTCCGATATGTCCAGCCCAAGGCAGCCGAGCGAATTGTCCTGGCATCAAGGATTTGACCTCCGTGCGCTTTGACAACTCGCTCCTGATCAATCGACCGTTCCGCTCTGGTCCGAGGAGCACCGTCAGCGCCTCCTCCAAATTTCCAATGGTCGCGGATATACCCCAACAGCGATAGGCTTTCGCACATTGCCGCAGCCATGCGGAAGCCAATTCAATTTGTGTTCCCCGCTTGGTCCCCATCAATTCGTGCCATTCGTCCACTACAAGCAATTTGAGGGATTGAAAACGATCCGAAGCCCCCTTCATGGCGAGCAACACGTGGAGGGATTCTGGCGTGGTGATCAATATTTCAGGCAGTTGACTGCGTTGCTTGGTCTTTTCCGCACTTGACGTATCACCGGTGCGAATCGCCACTTTCCATTCCAACCCCACACCTGCGAGCAAGCGTTCCGCACTCCCCTGAATTTCCTTGGTAAGCGCACGAATCGGCGCGATCCAGATCAATTGAACACCGCGCGCCTTTTGTCCCGCTTGCTGCTGGTCAAGCGCCTCCTGAACAAGCCCGCCCATGCCAGCATACGTCTTCCCAGAACCCGTCGGAGCTTGAATCAAAACTTCCTCTCCATTCCCATACGCCTCCCATGCTTTCATCTGGAATTCATGTGGACACCAGCCCATTGTGCTAAACCAATCGTTCACAGAATCTTGCATCACGCTCTTGTCTTGCAATTTCTCCTCATTATCTTCGGCATGTTATTTGGAATAATCCCTGCATGAAAGTTTTACAATTTACACTCGTGGTTGGTTTAATGTTGATTCAACCATTTACCTCATTCGGCCAGCGATATGGTGACGAAGATGAGGCACCGCTGATTCCTCAAGAAGATTTTGATGAGCTCTTGATGTGGATGGTCGACGGTAAGTACGAAAAAGTCTTGTACAAGGCGATTCGCTACACGGAGGATGAGGAGACGAAAAAAGAACCCGTTCCTTATGTTTTCATGTCCATGGCATTCTTCAAGATCAGCGAATCCAGCGACATGGAATTGCTCGAGAAGTATGACAAAGCACTGAAAGATGCGTTGAAGTATGCTTCCAAATTTGTGAAGAAGGATAAGGACCAAGAGTACATAAATGAATACACGGATTTCTTCAATGACCTGCGCCGTGCCACAATGAATGAGGCAGAGATTTACGTGGATGAAGAAAAATACACCAAGGCCAAAGGCTACTACAAGTATTTATGGACCTTGGACCAGGAAGATCCAGGAGCCTGGTTGATGTACGGTTCTGTGCTGTGGAAGGCTAAAGCTGTTCGCGATGCTCAGGAATCTTGGAATACTGCAGAGAAATTACTGGCCGAATATGGCGGCAAAGGCCTTGAAGAAGTGCAAACGGATTTGCTGAAGTATGCTGTGATTTACACGGCCGAAATGCTATCAGACGAAGGAAATCGTTCGGATGCGCGAAAGTGGTTAGAGGCCACAAATTCCGTATTTGAGTCGGATCGCGAAGTGCAAGCAGTTAAGCGATCAATCGGCGGGTAAACCTACGCGCTGATAGACTTGCATTAGCTTTTGGGATTCTCGCTCCCACTTTAATTCTTTTTGCGCGGCTTCGAGCCCCGCGCGAGCCTGCTCCTTCCAAGCCGGCTTTTTTTCTGCTGCGTCTTCAAGGGCGCGCAGCCAGCCATCAGGTGAGTCCTCTTTCACTTTTTCTCCAATTCCGTAGCCTTCAACTAAATCTACACAGTCTGGGAGATCGTTGACTAAAATTGGAATTCCCGCTTGAATGGACTCAAAAAGTTTATTGGGCAAACAATAGAGGTAGCTCAAACAAGTGGGCTTGACAGATACCAATCCGACATCTGCATCCGATGTGTAATTCAGCACTTGTTCATAAGGCACAGCTGGCTGGAAATGGATGTTTTCATGAGCAGAAACGGCCTCTTTTACCAAAGGTTCCAATATCCCGTAACCCATGAACACAAGTTGAATCTTGGTGCCATTCAAGCGTGAGGCCATAGCCAAAAGCGTCTCCACTCCGCGGTTAATTGTCAGCGCCCCCTGATAGAGTGCGACAAAATCATCTGACCCCAATCGCAGTGAATCCCGCAACGGGTGCTTTTCGTTGGAAGCCATACGCGCGTTGGGCACATTTCGAATCAGGGTTAAGTTGCGCAAGCCTTTCGATGCATACCGATCGCGGTAAGCCGCTTCGATGGACGGGCTCACGACGATGACTTCGTCCGCCTTGTTGATGTATCTATTCTCCAAACGCCGGACCGCCTTCAAATACCAACGGGGTTTGCCATTTCGCTCGGCCTCAAACTCATGGCAATCGTAAACCAAACGAAGTTTAGGGCGCCACCATTTGGCCAATACACCAATGGCAAAGGCTTCGGCGTCGTTGCAATGCCACACATCATGCCTACGGTACTTCCATGCAATTCGAAACATCAATTCTCCCCACTTCAATACCGCAAAAACACTGCGCTTGGGAGATAAAATGGGGATCCGATCCACCTTGAAACCCGCCTCGTGCTGTTCAACCTTCGCCAATCCCGGTTTGTGCAACGCAACCACGGTGACATCCGCTCCCTCCTGCTGCAACAATGTGGCAATCTTCAAAACCCGATTGTCCCGGGTAAAATCATTGAGGACGACGTTGGCAATCCGCATGTGATGGCTCAACGGTGTTTGATCGGTCGTTTGCCCGACGCATACATACGCTCAATGATATCGACGACTTTCAGCCCTTCCAATGCGTTGGTGGTGATTTCGCCCTGACCACTCAACGCTTCGGCAATGTTGTCAAATATGTAGCCGTGATTCGCTGCTGACCCCTTGTAATGACCGTAGTCGTTTGCCGGATTTGACGGCGGCAATTCCGGCATGGTATAGCCTTCAATGTTGCAAAGTTCCACTTCGTTCATGTACTGGCCGCCGACTTTTACCGTGCCTTTTTCTCCAATCACCGTGACAGAGGATTCGAAGTTTTGATTCGCTACTGCGGTAGAAAAATTGAACATGCCTAAGGCGTGGTGCTTCACAAACTCAAATGTGATGACACCCGAGTCTTCAAAGTCTGTGTTGTGCGCATGGGTGAAGTCCTCAAAACGGCTTTGGATGTTATGGATGTCTCCGAAAATCCAATACATGAGGTCAATAAAATGACTGAATTGGGTGAATAAGGTGCCACCGTCCAAATCCAAGGTGCCTTTCCAGGGAATCTTTCCATAATAGCGATCATCGCGGTTCCAGTAACACTGCACCTGTACCATGTGAATGGCTCCCATCGCGCCACTTTGGATGACATTTCGCAGCCATTCCGATGGAGGAGAATATCGATTCTGCATCACGCAGAATACTTGCCTCCCTTTGGCCAGTGCGGCATGCAATACTGCTTCACCATCAGCACGTGTAAGTGCCATGGGTTTTTCGATCACCACATGACAATTGGCTTGAATCGCATCAATGGCTTGCTCGGAGTGAAAACCGTTCGGCGTGCACACGCAAACTACGTCCAATTCAGGATGTTTCTCGAGCATCTCTTTGTGGCTGTGGTAATACCGAATATCCGTCTCAACGCCACAATCATTCGGCTCGCGAACATCTGCGTAAGCCACCAATTCAAAACCTTCTTTACGGCGAATCATTTCCATATGGCGCTTGCCGATGTGGCCAGCGCCGATGACTGCAAATCGTACTGAATTCATGCTGCAAAAGTAGTGCATGTTCAAGCGAGATTATCGCCTCGAACAGCGGTTGAAAATCCGGTATCCCCAATGCAATTCAACATACCAAGGATCTCGCTCGCTCTCGTAATACTCCAGACCAAGGGAAATGGGACCGATGGAAAAATCGGAATGCACCCGGAATCCAGCCATAATGCGAGTAGGAGTTCGATCACGATAAGCCGGGCCTTTTTCAGCTTGATAAATTCCAGGAAGTGCTTGAAATGCATGAACCTCGGCACGTACAAAGGCATTTTGGAGTACTTGAATATCGAGGACACCACCGGCTGCTACAAAATTCAATGCACGGAATGATTCCAAAAAACGAGCTTTTGAGCCAAGCATGGGTGTGTAAGACATGGATTGTGCTAGCGATGATCTGTAGGTTGATCTCAGGGGTTCATCGGATAAGCTCAGTGCCGCATGATAGCCCAAAGCGAGTCGATTGTTCCAGAGTGGAATCATTTCAGCAGCTTCAAGTCTAAATCGAAGAAACGCCAGATTCCTTCGGGATTGAATCCACAAATCGGATTCTCGAAAATCGGCATTGGCTTGGCCTACAAATCGCTGAATCCGCGCACCGACGTACCTCCCTTTTCTTGCCAATTGGGCGTTTGGTCGTGTATCCAAGGACCAGTGAATTTCCGCAACGCGACCTCGAAAAGCTTCTGAATCGGAAGTATCGACCGGATTGAACAACCAATCGCTGTACGAACGATCCAAGGTGCGCATCTGTATGAAGTTCATCCCCAAAACCCCATGAATGCCCGTTGGCGAGGTGAGTCGCACACCTGCTTCCCTCTCCTCCGTGATCAAAAATGCCGGGCTGAGTTCTTGGAAAAACGTTGGCACCGATCGGGTATACTGGAAACGATGCTCCATCAAAAAGCACTCCACAGCGAATGGAAAACTCCGATAAAAATCAAACCGACTGGTCAACTCGCCTGCACTGTAAAAACTCCCAAAATGAAGCCGACCATGCACGTTCACTGGAAATCGTTTGAACCGCTGGTAGGCCATTCCCAAAAAGCCGAACCCGCTTTGATTCGAAGGGAAGCTACCGCCAACCTCGACAATGTGCTCCCTTTCTTCCTCGATTTCCATTTGGATATCAAAGCATTGAGCAGTTGAATCCCATGTTGCCCAAGGTCGGATTCGCCCAATGTGTGGGTCGGATTCTAGCAACTTCAAATTATTTCGAAACCTGACTGCGCCCTCCTCGGGCACTTGATTCATCAATATGCGCGTGGCATACTGCTTTTGTTCAGGACTTAATCCGGTTACTTCACAAGAACCGACACGAAATGCTGGGAGATTTGAACGATACGTTGCGCGGTTTGGAACTTCGCCATTTTCCTCTATTTTAATTTCAATTAAACTATTGTTTTTCAGAGTTTTAAGGCATTCTTCTTCACCAGATTTAATGGCCGATTCAAACCTTGAGAAATCGAACGTAGAAAGCGTGAGTTCGGGCTTGATCATCACAATGGAATCAGAAGATTCTTTTGCGGGTTGAGCTCGAACAATCAAAGCCTCCAATTGACTCATCAAATCATCCGATTGGACATCGACCTCATCAGACAAGACCGATGAAACCAAGATCAAGTCAGGGTTAAATTCCCTGATCATGATGTCGATGGGCACATTGTTGTACAATCCCCCATCATACATCGGTTGACCATCCATCCAAACGGGGGGCAGATAAAATGGAAAAGCCATCGACGCTCGGATGCACGTGGCCAAATCGCCAGAGGCAAAAACGGTATCAGTTTTGGTCAGGACATTGCTCGCAACACATCGAAAGGGAATGTGTAACCCGTCAAAATTTTGGTTGCACCCCATCGTCGCTGGCGCCAATTCTTCCATCATGGAATAATCCAAATCCAAACTCGAGACCAAACTCGATTTCACCATCCGCGGCCCTCCCGACCAGCGCAAATCGAATAAAACTGATGCTGGAGAAGCTTCCTTGAAACGGAATCGGCTAGATGCTTGACCCAGAATGCGGTCCTCAAATACACCTGAGATCAGCACTTCCTCCATTTCTTCGGGAGTCCAACCGGCCGCGTAATATCCACCGATCAAGGCTCCAATACTGGCGCCTACAATGCAATCCACCTGCACCCCCTCTGCTTCGAGGGCTTTGAGAACCCCAATGTGCGCAGCGCCGCGAGCTCCTCCCCCCGAAAGCACCAATCCAATTTTGGGACGTTCTTGCGACCAGACGCCGTTCATCAAGCCTGACAACAACATCGTCCCGAGCCAAAGCAAAACGCACAAAAACTGTCGCAACCGCATGTCGCGAATTTAATCCTCAAAGTCGCCTCCGTACCTTGCGGTATGCGAATCGTGTGTCTCGTGCCCAGTTGGACAGAATACATCGTGGATTTAGGACTCGAACGCGCGTTGGTCGGCCGCACCAAATTTTGTGTTCGGCCCCGAACGATTGACCAAATTCAGGTTGTTGGGGGAACCAAAAAATTCCATATTGATCGTGTCGAAGCGTTGAAACCCGACTTCGTCATCGCTTGCAAAGAGGAAAATTCCAGGGAACAGGTGGAGCAATGTGCAACATTTTCGGAGGTATTACTCACCGATGTTCGCAGCGTGGAAGAAGCATTGGTCGCCATGATGCACTTGGCTGAACAGCTGGGTGTGAAGGATGCTGGGCACAAGTGGTGCCAGCGAATTCGATTGGCCTGGGGGAAACCGGTTTCAGCGCAATCACAAGCGGCATATGTCATCTGGAATGATCCACTCATGGTTGCTGGCAGGGACACATTCATAAACGATGTCATGCGCTGGTGGGGCATCGCAAATGGTTGCGCGGATGTTACCGGTGGGCGTTATCCAACGTTGAAAAAAGCGGAATTTGATGACCTGAAATTGGATCATGTGCTTTTGTCTTCGGAACCATTTCCATTCAATGCCACCCATGAAGCCGAATTCACGGTAAATGGGCGACGAGCACACTGCGTTGACGGGGAGGCATTCAGCTGGTATGGAAGCCGAATGTACCATGCAGCCCCATACTTACGCTCGCTCTCGCATCAACTCCTTGAAACGACAAACTGACGGGCAAGTACCGTCCAAATCGGGCTTTTTGTCAGTTTCAGTAGACGGTTTCTGACAATGCTGTCAGGTTTCGTGCACCTCCAACCAAACGGCACGTTCCTTGACATAGCAGGGGAAAATTGAATCAATCTACGCTATGAGCAAAATCATTGGAATTGACTTGGGAACCACGAACAGCTGTGTATCCGTCATGGAAGGCAACGAACCAGTGGTCATAACCAACGCAGAGGGAAAGCGCACCACGCCCTCCATCATCGCATTCATCGACGGCGGTGAACGCAAAGTAGGCGAGCCTGCCAAGCGGCAGGCGATTACCAATCCGCAAAAAACCATATACAGCATCAAGCGGTTCATGGGAAATTCGTTCGATGAAGTCGAAACTGAGATTAAACGAGTTCCATACGAAGTGGTGAAAGGCGATAACAACACCCCCCGTGTGAAAATCGATGATCGCCTCTACACGCCTCAAGAAATTTCTGCGATGACCTTGCAGAAAATGAAGAAAACCGCTGAGGATTACCTCGGCACTGAAGTCACCGGCGCGGTCATCACCGTTCCCGCCTACTTCAACGATGCACAGCGACAGGCTACGAAAGAAGCTGGTGAGATTGCTGGCCTCGAAGTCAAGCGCATCATCAACGAGCCAACAGCAGCTGCATTGGCTTACGGAATGGATAAAAAAGCAACCGATCAGAAAATCGTGGTTTTCGATTTGGGTGGTGGTACACATGACGTATCCATCCTCGAATTGGGTGACGGGGTGTTCGAAGTGCTTTCAACCGATGGGGATACCCACCTCGGAGGTGACGATTTCGACCAGGTCATCATCGATTGGTTGGTGCAAGAATTCAAGGATGAGAACGGCGGATTGGACCTCTCCAAAGATCCCATGGCACTTCAGCGCTTGAAAGACGCAGCAGAAAAAGCGAAAATCGAATTGTCTAGCACGTCAAGCTCAGAAATCAACTTGCCATACATCATGCCTGTTGACGGCGTTCCAAAGCACTTGGTTCGATCCTTGTCTCAAGCGAAATTCGAGCAACTCGCGGATGATCTCATCAAGCGCACCATCGAACCTTGTGCATCGGCGTTGAAAGCCGCGGACTTGGACAAATCAGACATCGACGAAGTCATCCTCGTGGGGGGATCGACGCGTATTCCCGCCGTTCAAGCTGCGGTGAAGGCCTACTTCGGCAAGGAGCCATCGAAAGGCGTCAACCCTGATGAGGTCGTAGCCGTAGGTGCTGCCATCCAAGGCGGTGTCTTATCAGGTGACGTGAAGGACGTGTTGTTGCTCGATGTGACTCCACTCTCGTTGGGGATTGAGACCATGGGCGGCGTAATGACCAAACTCATTGACGCGAATACGACCATCCCAACCAAGAAATCCGAAACATTCAGCACGGCATCAGACAACCAACCCAGCGTGGAAATCCACGTTTTGCAGGGTGAGCGGTCGATGGCAGCTGACAATCGTACAATCGGACGATTCCAATTGGCAGACATCCCACCTGCACCACGCGGCGTTCCGCAAATCGAAGTCACCTTCGACATCGATGCCAACGGAATCATTCAGGTCAGCGCGAAGGACAAAGCCACCGGTAAGGAGCAGAATATCCGCATCGAAGCGTCGAGCGGATTGAGCGAAGACGAGGTCAACCGCATGAAGCAGGAAGCCGAGGCCAACGCCGAGGCGGACAAGGCTGCGAAAGAGCGCATCGAAACGCTAAACCAAGCTGACGCATTGGTATTCCAAACTGAAAAGCAATTGACGGAATTTGGCGACAAGATCTCCGATGCAAACCGCGGTCCCATCGACAGTGCACTCGAATCCTTAAAGAAAGCGCATGCTGAACAAGATATAGATGGCTGTAAAGCTGGAATGGAAGCTTTGAACAGCGCATTCCAAGCTGCAAGTCAAGAGATGTACGCGAATCAACAAGGAGACCAGGCTTCACCAGGCGCTGCAGAAGGCGATGCTTCAGGCAGCGATGCAGGCGACGCGGAAGTCACTGACGTAGATTTCGAAGAAGTCAAATAAACCACGCCAACAGGCAATAAAAACCCCAAGCCACCCGCTTGGGGTTTTTTGTTGCTTTCAAAAGAACCCTGTGGACACGCGCTTGTTACGTTTTCAATGGATTCTATCGACACCGTTCGTTGGCGCTCGCACGCTCGCTTGGCGCTCTTCGCCATCCTCGGAATGACCCTGTTCATGGGGTGGAGGGTGAGCAAGATTGGATTCGATTATGATTTCGAAAGCTTCTTTCCTCAAGACGACCCCGAGACCGCATTTTACCTCGACTTTCGCGACCGATTTGAGACGGACAACGACTTCCTGATTGTGGGTATCGAGGGGCGTGAGGGTATTTACGATCAGGCTTTCTTGACGGCTGTCGATGCATACACGGATTCTTTGTCCGCCCTACCCTACGTATCGCAGGTGCTCAGTCCCACGCGCATAGCCGAACCGGTAAGGATGGGACTTTCGGTTATTTCACGCCCACTGTTGCGTTGGCAATCTCCAGATAGCCTCGTAGCCCGGCATTTGAAATCTGACTCCGCACGCATTAGCAACCACCCAACTTGGAAGGGTTCTTTTATTGCCGAAGACGGGTCCGCCTTATCCATTCAAATCCGTCACCGCCAAATGCTGTCAAAGCAAGGTTGCGATAGCCTCGCTGCTGCGGTGAACGATTTGGTGCAAGGCTGGCCCCATAAAACGCATGTGGCGGGTCGGGCAGTCGCTCAGAAATACTATGTGGATGTCATGCAGCGCGAGGTGGTGTTGTTCATGGGGATTGGGGTGTGCATCCTCGTGCTTTTCTTGTGGATTGCCTTTCAAAGCACATGGGGTGTGGCGATACCACTGTTGGTTGTGCTGCTCAGCGGGCTTTGGACGCTGGGCATTATGGAATTAACCGGGAAATCCATCGATGTGATGACCATCGTCTTGCCGACCATCATTTTTGTGGTGGGCATCAGCGACGTCGTGCACATTTTGTCGCGGTATTATGAAGAATTGAGGGAAGGCCAAACCCAAATGGGAGCCATTCGTTCCGCATTCAAAGAAGTCGGACTGGCTACATTTTTGACCACTGTTACCACGGCTGTTGGTTTTCTGACCTTGACCACATCCTCTGTGGTGCCCATTCGGGATTTTGGGATTTATGCTGCAGCTGGAGTGGGTGTGGCCTATGTTTTGGCCTTTTCCTTGCTTCCAGCGGTCATGATCTTATATCCGGCACCTTCGGTGTCTAGAAGCGGACGGGGTGTCTGGTGGAATCGACAATTGCACTTCGGTTTTCGACGCGTCTTGAGAAGTCCCAGGACCATTTCCATGGTCACCCTGTTGCTCAGCGGCTTGGCAGTTGCTGGGGCGTTCCAAATTAAAGTTGACAACGTTCTGCTCGAAGACCTCTCCGAGGATGACCCATTTAGACGTGAATTCGAATTCTTTGAGCAGCGCTTTGCCGGAGTCCGCCCGTTCGAATTGGCCGTAGCAGTTCCCCCAGGGCTGGACATCATGGACCGCGAAATTCAATTGGAAATGGCCGCCATCACGGCCTACCTCGAAGAACAATACGGTGTGGGATCCATCGTAAGTAGCGACCGGCTGCTTGCCCAAATCAACCGATTGAATCACGGTGACCAAGCTGGATTTCATCGCCTTCCCGGTTCCCAGCGAGAAATCAATAAAGTCGTCGATCAAACGCGTCGTGCTGGAGGTGATGAAGCCTGGAATTTGGTCGTTGATGATGCCACCCATTCTCTTCGGGTTTTTGGAAAACTACCCGATTTAGGCGCCCAACATTACCGCAAAAAATCCAAGGCTTTCCACCAATGGCATGATGAGGCATTTCCTGAATCTCTGCTCGAATTGCGCATGACGGGAACCGCGCGCCTCATCGACCTCAATGTCGGATCCTTGGCAAGCGACATGACGCTCGGTCTTTCCATCGCCTTTCTGATTGTAGCATTGATCGCTGGCCTGATGTTCCGAAACGCCTCCATGGTCGTGATTGCGCTGCTCCCCAATTTTCTTCCGCTGCTGATGATTGCGGGAATCATGGGATGGGTTGGCATCGACTTGAAACTCTCTACAAGCATCATCTTCACCATCGCTTTTGGCATCGCGGTAGACGACACGATTCATTTCATCAGCAAGTTGAGGCTCCAACTGGCGAAAGGGCGGACCATAGGGTATGCCGTAAAGCGAACGTTTATGAGTGCAGGCAAGGCGATTATCATCACCAGCATCATCCTATGCGGAGGCTTCATCACCTTGGGTCTGAGCAGTTTTTTAGGCACATTTTACATCGGCGTGTTGATTTCGCTGACGCTGCTTCTTGCTGTGGTTGCTGATTTGTTTGTGCTTCCGTGGCTGGTGTTCTCCTTGCTGCGTTGGAAGCCTAAGAATCAACCTACATTGCTAAGCAAAATTTTGCGACCTTAGGTGCATGGCATCCAATCGACGAGCATTCTTACGAAATTCTGCAGCCGTAGCGAGCACCCTCGGCATCGGCGCTTTGTGGTCCAAAGCATGGTCCAGCCCTTCCTCATACCTAAACCCCTTAAACCAGAACAATGAAAATCCGCGCCCGTCTAAGCCGGGCACGGCGGTGATGACCTCTACTTGGAATCACGGTATGCTGGCAAACGATGCGGGGTTTGCGGCATTGGACGCCGGAGGGAATGCCTTGGACATGATTGAGGCGGGAGCCCGGCTGGTAGAAGCCGATGCAGACGGTTTGAGTGTAGGCATTGGAGGATTGCCCGATCGCGATGGGCATGTCACCCTTGATGCGTGCATCATGGACGATAAGGGCGATGCCGGTTCCGTTTGTTTTGTCCAAAATGTAGTCCACCCCATCAGCTTGGCGAGAAAGGTCATGGAAGACACACCTCATGTCATGTTGGCAGGAGCTGGCGCGGAACAATTTGCCCGTGAGTTGGGCATGCCTCCTACCCCATTGCTCACCGAAAAGGCTCGCATCGCGTGGGAACGGTGGCGCGAAACCTCTGATTACAAACCGGTCATCAACATCGAAAACCACGATACCATCGGTTTGCTCGCGTTGGATCACGACGGACGGTTGGCAGGCGGATGCACCACGAGTGGGCTCGCATACAAAATGCATGGTCGAGTGGGTGACAGCCCCATCATCGGCGCGGGATTGTACGTGGATGGCTCCGTGGGCGGTGCGACCGCTACAGGTTTAGGTGAGGCGGTGATGCGTACCGTAGGATCCTTCCTTGTCGTGGAATTGATGCGACAAGGAGCCTCACCCCAAGAAGCGTGTATCGAGGCTGTACAACGCATCATTCGGAGCATGCCCATCGATGACTTGCAGGTAGGATACCTGGCTCTGGGCCGCGATGGACAGGTAGGTGGCCACGCCATTCATGGCGGTTTCAATTACGCTTTGCACGAGCGTTCGAACACGAATGCTCCGATGAAAACGGCGCTCATCGATGCCAGCCATGGCTAATGCCGATCAACCACCGGTAACAACGTCCATTTTCTGGGCGCACGTTCGGATTACCCGACCGTGGAATGTGCTGATGGTGGTGGTAGCGATGGTGCTCATTTTGAAAGCGTGGATTACCCCTTCGGTGATTGTTGATTTCAATGCAACCGACAAAATCAATTTTACCATTGCTGCAGCTGTCATGGGCCTGCTTGCTGCTGGAGGCAATGTCATCAACGACTACTTCGATATTGCCGAGGACGCCATCAACAAGCCAAGGCGAGCGCTGGTAGGACGCGTGATCAGCCGGAGGAAAACCATGGCATTTCATTACGTCCTCAGTGGACTTGCTTCCATGGGCAGCGTTTGGCTTTCGTGGCGCGTCGGATCCCTCCTCCCCTTGCTGTGGTGCGCTATCATTGGAATTTTGTTATCCGGATATTCACCTTGGTTCAAGCGTCGATTTCTCCGAGGCAATTTGATCATCGCACTGACGGTCGGACAACTGCCTTTCTGGGCACTCCTATCGATCATTCCATGCGGGCATTGGGGCCAATTTCTATCGACTACCCCGGGAATGGGACTCGCAACGTATGCCATTTTAAGCGCATACTTGACCTTTGTCCGTGAAATCACCAAGGATGTGCAGGACGAAACAGGGGATCGCGCTGCGGCATACGATACCCTAGCGGTCCGATGGGGCAAGGAGCGCACCACGAAATTGTTGCATCAACTGCACATTGGAGGCTGGGCATTGCTGCTTGCAGCTGCATGGGCAGCCCTTTGCGTGTTGCCAGTTCAATGGGAAGTTGGGTTGTTTCTTTTTCCCTTTCTGGGGACCCATATTCAACTGAGCCGCGGAATCATCGAATCCGTTTCGGCTTGGCAAAAACTCACGTTAGCAGGCGGATTGATGTTCCTTGCGGCCTTGATTTGGTAGCCTTACCGCCCGCCCACTTGGAGGATTTTTCGACCGTTGTTGTCAATGGTCCACTTCGCTTGGTTCGAAACAGGAAGTACTGAACGCCCCAAGATGTCAAACCAAGCACTTGCAGGCGGCAGCACGTCGAATTGTGATTCGATGATGTCATTCATGCTGCGAACATCCATGCAGATGACACCGGGACTCACGCCGCAGTCGAATTGTCCTTGCACTGCCCCGTCCGCGTCGCGAATTTCAATGTAGCCGTACGTGTTGTAGTCTGTTACAGAGCCGTACCAATGGCCCGTGGTCGGATCCAAAGCCACGCCGTAGTATGCCGGCACCTCAGAAAGCCAAACAGAGGACACAGCAGGTGCGTTGATATCAGTAGCCCTGACTTGGCCCTCTCCGGTAATTTGATACTTCAGCGTATTCCCGTCCATAACTGCGGCAAGGCATCCTGCGTTGGCATCTGAAACCACAACCGTCTCCACCGACTGAGCAACCCCATCCAGCACACTCAACGAAGTCGAGCCGTAGTCGCGATTGTTCACAGAAATGATTTTATTTCCGCTGGTCAACAAGCGATTGGGATTTTTTCCTTCCTCGCCGAGGTCCCATTCTGTGTAAGTCTCCGTCTCAAGGTTGAATCGGCCTACTTTCCCCACTTCATTTCCCCAGTCAAAGGCATTGTTGATGCCAACGAATATGGATTCACCCACCACGGCGATGCCTTCCGTAGCATACTGCGGTCCCTCTGAAACAGAAACCTCGCCTTGCCATTGCAACGTAGTAGCATCAAACCATTGGAAGTAAGATTCAAACGATTGGCTCATGCCGAATTCGTCTACGTCTCCACGCGTCACATAAACAGCGCCATTCGCCATAGCGAGTTGACGAATTCCGGCGATTTCGACCGATTGCAATAACTCGTGCGAATCGATGTCATATTTCAACAGTTGACCGTCCGCTGCGACATACAGATAGCCCTCATAAATCTCAGCATCGGATACAAACCCTGCTCCTTCCAACGTATCAATGACCGTGTATTGTTGAATGCCTGGGTCATATATCCCCATGGTCGCCGGTTCCATCACCTCCCCAGTTTGCCAATTAGACCACCCTTCATTGAGCACAATGACTTGGTGAAGGTAGGACTGGGCCGATCCGATTATTCCGTATCCCACCAAGCTCAAAAACATAAGCGCCACTCGAACTGCTCGTTTATTCATCGTATCGTGATTAAGCCGCTAAATTACCCTGACCTAATCATCGTACCAAACAAAACGGGCCGCCCTTCAGGAGAAAGGCGGCCCGCGATTGTCGTTTTATACTCGATTAGTACGTCATGCCCCAAGAGAGCAAGAAGTCAAGCAAATCCTGAGCTTGGACTTCACCGTCACCATTGAAGTCAGGACATACCTGATACGTACAGGTGTCATCCTCCAAGTTGGCAACCGGGTTGTAGTTCAACGCCTCAGCGTCGGTACATCCCGTCCATACACAATCGCCGCTGTCAACAGTGGCCGCTGGATCGTAGTTGCTGGCCAATGGGTATGTACATCCCATCTCAGCGCATACTTCCGCAGGCTCCGCCGCTGCACAGTAGTCTATTGGCGTGTAGAGGTCCTCGAGCGGAGTTGCAACTACGTTACAAGCCTCCTGAACCCATTCCACTCCACCCCAGACTGGACCTGATTGTCCGTAAGCCAACAAGAAGTCGAGAAGGTCAGCATTCTGAACCACACCGTCTCCGTTGAAGTCGGCAAAAGGCGCCATCATGCAATCACCGTCGTTGTTTGCGTATCCATTGAAGTTGAATGCGTCCTCATCGAGGCAACCGGCGAATGAGCAAGAACCGTCATCGTCTGTTGCTTGCATGCTGTAGTTGTCCGCTTGTGCGTACATACAACCAGCGATTTCGAACTCGTCGCATACGCCATCACCGTCTACGTCGCTCAAGCAGTTGCCGTCGCAATCGTAACCCGCTTCTGGGTATGTGCATGAGCTATCATCGTCGGTCGCAGCAGGATCGTAATTGCAAGCCGCTTCGTCTGTACAACCCGCGATTTCGAATTCGTCACAGACGCCGTCTCCATCCGCGTCATTCAAGCAGTTACCATCGCAGTCATAACCTGCATCAGCGTAAGTACAAGAACCGTCATCATCGGTCGCAGCACCGTCATAGTTGCATGCCGTATCGTCGGTACAACCCACGACTTCGAATTCATCACACACACCATCACCGTCGGCATCGTTCAAGCAATTGCCATCACAATCGTAGCCGGTTTCGGCGTAAGTACATGAACCGTCGTCATCTGTGGCCGACGCATCGTAGTTGCACGCTGTGTCATCTTGACAGCCAGCGATTTCGAATTCGTCACAAACGCCATCCGCATCCGCGTCGTTCAGGCAGTTGCCATCACAATCGTAACCGGCTTCAGCATAGGTGCATGAACCGTCGTCATCCGTTGCGTCAGCACTGAAGTTACACGCGGTATCGTCAGTACATCCCTCGACTTCGAATTCGTCACAAACGCCGTCGCCGTCCGCATCGTTCAGGCAGTTGCCATCACAATCGTATCCGGTCTCGGCATATGTGCAGGAACCGTCGTCATCTGTAGCATCTGTGCTGTAGTTGCATGCTGCTTCATCCGTACATCCAGCAACTTCGAACTCGTCACAAACGCCGTCTCCGTCTGCATCGTTCAAGCAGTTGCCGTCGCAATCGTAGCCGGTTTCAGCATAGGTACAACTGTCATCGCTGTCGGTGGCACTCGCATCGAAGTTGCATGCTGCCTCATCTTGGCAACCGGCAATTTCGAACTCATCGCAAACACCGTCGGCATCAGCGTCATTCAAGCAGTTGCCGTCACAATCGTAGCCCGCTTCAGCGTATGTACAAGAACCGTCGTCGTCCGTTGCATCCATGTCGTAGTTACATGCTGCAGCATCCGTACAACCCGTCGTTTCGAATTCGTCGCACACACCGTCACCGTCTGCATCGTTCAGGCAGTTACCATCGCAATCGTATCCGGTTTCTGCATAGGTGCAAGATCCGTCCTCTTCGGTAGCATCAGCGCTGTAGTTACAAGCCGTATCATCCGTGCAGCCGTCAACTTCAAATTCATCACACACACCGTCTCCATCCGCATCGTTCAGGCAAGCCCCGTCACAATCGAAGCCTTCTTCGGCGTATGAGCAAGAACCGTCGTCGATGGTCGCAGTGGCGTCGTAGTTGCACGCTGCCTCGTCCATACAACCTGGGTACACACAGGTGTCGTTTTCGTAGACTGCGTCTTCGTCGTAGTTCGAAGCCTCTGGATCGGTGCAACCGCAAGGATTGCTCACACCGGCCGCAGACTCACCGTTGGCATTGAATGTTCCAGCACCATCGTAAGTGAACGACTTGAAGATTTCGTCGGCGCCTACCCCATTCGGGAAAATCTGCGCGTTCAACGTTCCTGAGATGTCACCGGCCGTAGTCAACTGCATGATCAAGACGCGCTGGTTTTCCGCATCAGCCACACCGTTTGGCGCACCGTTCGTCACATACCAAGCACCGCCATACCAATCATCCATTACGACATCTTGACCGGACATTTCAGATAGGTAAGAGAATGCGCCCACCCATGGTTGGAAGTCGCTTTCGACCGTGCTCGCGGCAACTTCTCCATTCGTTGCATAGCTCGTTGTTCCGATGGTCACCCAACTATCGTACTCCAATGTTGGGAAGCTCGTGAAGAAGAATGGATTGATTCCTTCTGCAGTTGAACCCGCTGCGAATTGGTCATTGTAGAATCCTGTAGTCGTTGAAATGTTCAACGGATTCTGCAAACTTCCATAGATCGCACTCAAGAAATCAGTGGCTCCCTCCATACCGATGTAGAAACGGTAGGTCGTCATGCCTGGAACTCCATCGACGGCATATTCTTCAACCTGGAGGTTGTAGCCGCTCAATGGCTCACCACATGAGCAGTAATCACATGATCCATCTTCGTCGGTGTTGGCTGCATCGTAGTTACATGCTGTACCGTCGGTACAACCTGCTACTTCGAACTCATCACATACACCGTCACCGTCTGAATCCCCGCTCAAGCATGCACCATCGCAGTCGTAACCGGTCTCGGCATAGACACAATCGATTTCTTCAGTTGTGGCCGAATCATAGTTACAAGCTGCCTCATCAAGGCAACCCTCAACTTCGTATTCATCACACACTCCGTCACCGTCCGTATCGGTCAAGCAGTTGCCATCGCAATCGTATCCTGCATCTGCAAAGACACAAGGTTCCAAGTCCGTCACGATAGCTGGGTCAACATAGTTACACGCATTCGGGTTGATGCAACCTGAGATTTCGTTTTCGTCGCAAACGTAGTCTCCATCTGCATCATTGAAGCAATTGCCATCGCAATCATAAATGTCGCCTGCGTAGGTGCAGCTTCCATCCTCATCCGTAGCATCTGCATTGTAGTTGCATGCTGCTTCGTCCTGACAACCCGCGATTTCAAACTCATCACAAACACCATCAGCATCGGCATCATTCAAGCATACGCCATCGCAGTCATAGCCTGCGTCAGCA
>Ga0181568_10000544_pt1 | contig 33837 bp, 29 predicted proteins | sample 101ome_20_FD_133758 | JGI IMG/M metagenome (GOLD analysis project Ga0181568, IMG submission 133758) | Coastal salt marsh microbial communities from the Groves Creek Marsh, Skidaway Island, Georgia - 101404AT metaG (megahit assembly) | ecosystem: Environmental > Aquatic > Marine > Intertidal...
AAAATATTATTAAAAATTATTTTTTCATTTTCTTCATCTATAGCATTTGTAGCTTCGTCAAAAATTAATATTTCTCTTTGGTCATAAAAAGCCCTTGCGAGAGCTATTCTTTGTCTTTGTCCTGAAGAAATTTTTCTACTATGAGAACCAACAATATAATCCAAACCTTTTGAAAATTGATTTAGAAAAGTATCAACTCGAGATAATTTAATAGCTTCATTTAATTTTACTTCATTGAGTTCTTTTTCAGAATTCATAATAATGTTATTTTTAATTGTATCTTCAATCAAAAAGGTATCCTGGGAAGTAAAAGTAATTAAATTTTGAAATTTTCTAATTTCAGATTGATTATTTAATAACTTTCCATCTACAAAAAACTCTCCATATTGTTGCTTAGTAAGCAAAGTAATTAAATTCAGCAAAGTGCTTTTTCCTGAACCACTTTCACCAAAAATACCTATTATCTCCCCTTTTTTTATCTCTAAGTTAATATCTTGAATTATTGGATAATTTTTTTCATAGCTAAATGAAATATTTTTTAAGTTAATACTTTTTTTAAAATCTAATTTTTCATCACTTGTTGCACTTAACATTCTTTGATCTTTTAAACCAAGACTCTCTTTAATTATTTCTAGAGAATTTTTTGAATATTTAAATCTTTGGTACTGGATGAGAATTTTGTTACAAGATGGTATTGCCCTGTAAGCTACTAAAAAATAAAAAGTTAAGTTTGTTACTATAATATCATTGCTAATGCCAATTATGTTAAAATACAAAATTATTGATAGTAAAATAACAATTCCCGATATCTCTAATAAAGCTTTAGGAATTAATTGAACTACAAGATTTTTTGCATCTAATTTTGCTTGTTTTTCTGACAAAGAAAAAAAGTTTTCAATAAGTTTATCAGCATTTCGTGAAAGATAAATATCTCTAATACCCACGAATATTCTCGTGCTTAAAGTAATTAAATTTTGACTTATCTGAAATCTCTCATGTGACCATTTTTTAATATTTATGTTAAATTTTTTTATTATTAATCCAACAATAATTATACTTGGAATAATAACTAAAAAACTTTTTGCTTGTCCGGAAAAGATAATTAGAAAAAATATACCAATTAAAATTATTATCTCACTTAAAAGAATCATTAAAGAATACAAAAAATTATTTGAAAAATTTTGAGTTTCAGATGAAATAATAGTGAATAAAGTACCCTGCTTCTTTGACATGAAAAAATTAAATTCTTGATGAAGGAACTTTTTTAAAATATCTTTTGCAATTCTTGCTCTATACTCACTTACAAAAAAACTAATAAATTTATTTGTTATAATATAAAATATATTTTTTAGTAAAAAAATTAATAAAAATATTAAGCAAAATACTGGAATTAAAATGTCTCTATTTTCATTAATTGTATCTGCAAAAAAATTTAGATAAGCAATTGTTTCCAATTTTTCTGGAGAAAATAATGCAGTGATAAAAGGTATAACCGATGCTATTCCTATAACTTCTAAAAATGACAGTATTAAAAAAAGAAATATAATAAAAATAAATTTTTTTTTTTCATTTTTCTCAAGCAAAAAAGATAATTGGTTAAAATATTTCATTTTTATATCTTTGAATCTTTACGTTTATTAAATTGATTCTTGTATTAAGCAAATTAAATCTAACAAGAATAATTAATATATTCAGAATTAATTTCAGAAAAAATTTTTTTTAATAATATCAAATTTCCTCTATTATTTAAGTGAATAACATCTATAAATATATCATCACTATTAAACTTAAAAATTGAACTTAAATCTTTATATGGTTTATCTATTTCTTTTGAATAATTATTCAATCTATTTATAAATTTCTCTTGTCTTTGTTTTTCTCTTTCATTTAAAAAATTTTTCTCTTTTGAACTTAAGTTCTTAAATATAGAGAATGGCTGGAGAAATATATAGCCTTTTCCATCTAGAGTATTAGATAACAATAAAAAATCTTTCATATAATTATAATATTTGAATAAATTATAATCTCTAATATTAATTTCATTCATAATATCTTTTGAAGATTTGTACCTTTGGTCTTTTGCTGCATATTTATTTTTTTCAAATAATTTTCTAGCAAATAATGTAAAGAATTTTATTGTGTTAGTTGAAGATAACTGATTATTTTTAAATTTAAATAATTTTAAATATATTATATGAAATAATGAGATTTCAGATAATTGAGGATGAACCCAATTAAAGTTACTTGCTGGTAAATCAAAAAAGTAATTTATTTCATCAACCATATAGGACTCGTTGAAACCTTCTATTGATATAGCCATATTTATGAAATTTTTGTGAAGAATTAAAGATATATTGGTCTGAGGTTGTTTATAAGCGGCGTCAGCAAAATTCACAAATTTAATTTTTTTATTTTCGTAAGTATAACATTTTTCAACTTCAGAATTTACTTCAAGATTATTTGCAAAATTAGCTGCAACTGATCCACCGAATATACCAATATAAAATACTTTTTCACTTTTATTAAATTCTACATCATTTAAGCTCCAAAAATGTATATTATTAATTTTTAGATTACTATTATATGGATTATTTGAATAAGCTAAATAAGGATGAGGATAAATATAATTTGTATATGCAGCCTGATTAAAAAAGTTTTCTTCTACGTATGAATTTTTTTTTAAACCTAAATATATTTCCTCAAATTGTTTATCATTGTTTGTAATCTTGAGAAAAATAAATGAGAATAATTCAAAAGCTAAAAAAAAAATAATTAAATTTATTGCAAAGAGTTTTGCCAATTTCATTATTTTATTTTGAAAGATTTTTTTTTGTAAATCTTACAAATTCATCATTTTTTTTATTAAGATAAATATTTTCTATCCAGTTATAAGTTTTTTCTATTCCTTGCTTTAAAGAATATTTATAATTCCAACCAAGTTTTTCCTTTATAAGGTCGTTGTTACTTGATCTACCTTTAACACCTTGGGGTTTGTCTAACTGATAATTTTTTTTGAATTTTTTATTTGCAAAACTTTCAGCGATTGAAATTAATTGGTTAATAGTTACTTTTTCATCACTACCAATATTTATTGGATCTCTAAAATCTGAATTGAATAATTTTAAAACAGCATCTATACAATCATCAATATATAAAAAACTTCTAGTTTGAGTGCCATCTCCCCATACATCAATTGTGTCTTGATTGTTAATTTTGGCCTCAATAACTTTTCTGCATATCGCAGCTGGGGCTTTTTCTCTCCCACCATCAAAGGTTCCCATGGGTCCATAAATATTGTGGAATCTGGCAACTCTTGTTTCTAGACCGTAGTCTTCATAAAAATGTCTACACATTCTTTCACTAAATAATTTTTCCCAACCGTATCCATCTTCTGGCATTGCAGGGTAAGCATCTTCCTCCCTTAAACCTTCAATGTTTGGATCTGTTTGTAATTGTTTGTTATAAGCACATGCACTCGAAGAGAAAAAATACTTTTTAACTTTATTTTCCCTGCAAGCTCTTAACAAATTAGTATTTATTAATACCGACAGCATACAATCTGCTTTATTATTCTCTATAAAACCAATACCACCCATATTACACGCAAGGTTAATTACGTAATCAACTTCCTTTGTCATTTTTAAACAATTTTCATATTCTTGCATGTCCATTGAAAATTCCTCAGCGCTTTCAGATCTTTGAAACCACAATTCCAAAGGCTTTAAATCAACAGCTCTTATATCTTCTTTTTGGTTAAGCAATCTCTTTATAAGGTGTCCTCCTATAAATCCACCTGCTCCCACTACTAAATATTTGCTCATTGCTAATCCTTTTCTATAAATATATAACCATTTTTCTTTTCGAAGTTTAGATTATTTCCTTTCCCCATATGACAAATAAATGGAATTGACCAGCAATATTTTAATTTATGAAAATTATTCTTGGTATCAGGATAATTTATTATAAAACCACCTTTTTCTATAGAAGAAAATTGAACGTTAAGTACTTCAGGCCAATACTCAATATTTTTTGCATTTTTTACTCTATTCAAATTTTTAGAAATATTAAAAAATAATGAAATTATCAAAACGAGAAATATACCTTTTTCTATTCTCAAAGAAAAATATTTAATAATAAAAAAAATTAGGAAAAAACATAAAGTGAATAAGTATGGAACTCCAAATCTAATTACAGGAGATTTAAGAAACCAAACCAAAAGTCCCAAAAAAATAAACAAGAAAGAAGAAAAATAAAATAATTTTTTTTCATTTATTTTATAATTTTTATTTTTTGATTTAATTTTATTATTTTTTAAATTGAAAAATACGAAAATTGCGATTGGCACCAGAAATGCAATTAAATGTTCTATTAACTCAATTTTATTTCTATTGAACCATGTGGTCACCCAATTGAAATTTTTTAAATATTCGTTCTCTGAAAGAGGACCTAGATAATTATTATAAGATTTATTAACAGCTCCTGTGGCCCCTGTTACAGAATCTGATAAACCTTCGTTATACCATGATAAAGTTTCCACGCAGGTAAATTTAAAAAAAGGGCTTAAACAACCAGAATAAATAAATTGTTGTGTTAACCAAAAAATTCCAAATAAAGAGAAAAATAAAAATGGTTTTCCCAAACATTTTATGTCTGTCTTTTGTTTTAAAAAATAAAGCGTTGATGAAAATATCAATACTATCCCTGAAAATGTTGAAATTTTTATAGTAAAACTAAATAAAACAAACAAATAAATAAAAATAAAATTTTTTTTAATAAGATTAATATTAGTTTCTTCAAAAAGTTTAATAAAATAATAAAAAGATATTAATAAAAAAAAATTTGCTGGTAAATCAAATCCATGTTCAGAAATTCTCGAGAACTTTATAATGAAATAATAAGAAAGAATGATTAAATAAAATTTAGATAATTTTTGTGAATTATTTGAATTAAAAATTTCTTTTAAAAAGAAATATATTACAAATAAAAATAAAATAGAATTTGAAAGTTGTGTTCCTTTTAATTTTAGAAAAGGAAAATAAAACATTGAGGAGAAGTTAAGCCAAGACGAATTCCAGGCAAAATTTACCTGTAAGTTTGATAGTCCAAATATTATTTTTTCAGAGATAAGATTAACAATATATGGCAAATGATAATAACCATAATCTTCATTTGGATTGGATTTAAGTGTCATTATAAAAATTATTACTAATGAACCAAGTGCAATCTTAAGATTGATTAATTTAAAAAAAATAAAATTTTTTTTATTACTTAATAAAAATATTGAACCAATAATTATGAAAATTGTTCCATTAACAATTTCGTTTAGAGGAAAAAAAAAATGAACAAAAAAAGATAAAATAGCTATAAAAATAATCCCTATAAATCCTAATTCATAAATTTCTAAAGTGTTTTCATCTATTTTAAATATATAATTTGATAATATTATTCCAGAAATTAAAACTATGATTGTTAAAAATATTATTGAAAAAAATATTTCAGCCATGATTATAATAAATAACTCATTGAATAAATATGATAAATAAAAAAATAATTATTTGCTCAACAGTTAAAAATGAAGCTGGAAATTTAAATAAATTTTTTAAGCTGTTAGATGGTATCATTTATGGTTTTAAAGATTACTTTATCATTTTTGTCGAGTCTGACTCAAAAGATAATTCATCAAATATCATTAAAAAATATTTATCAAAAAAGAAGGGAATCATTATCAACCACAACTTAAATGATAAATATAACAGAATAAAAAGTTTAGAAATAAGCAGAAATGTTTACTTAGACTTTATTAAATCAAATCAAAAATGTTTAGAGTTTGATTACTTATTTGTCTTAGATGTCGATGGTGTAAATAATATTTTAAATTACAATAAAATTAAAAGTTCTCTGGAAATGAAAACTGATTGGAATGCTATATTCCCAAATCAAAAATTTTATTATGATATTTTTGCTTTACGTATTGAGGGTTTGATTGAGGAAAATTTTGTAAAGCGGATAAAAAAGGACCATCAATCAAATAAATACAATAATCTAAAAGAAAATTTTAAGAAAAATTTAACAAGGTATTTTAAATTTATAAAACCATCAGAAAAAAGGTTTATTAAAGTAAAATCTGCTTTCGGTGGTTGTGGAATTTATAAGTTAAAGCAAGTTATAGAATTTAGATATAATAGTTTTGAAGGTGAAGATTGTGAACACGTAAAATTGAATGAGGATCTAAATAAAAAATATGGAAAGTTGTATATTGATACAGAATTAAAAAATTCATTTGGAATAAATAAACACACAATAAATGGTTTTTTATGTGCAAAATTTAATTTTTTTGCAAATAGATTTTTTCTGAAAATTAAATGACAATTTTTTTATATATAATTAATTTTATTTTTTTTTTAACAATTTTAAAATTTAAAATTATTTTATCCCAAAAACTTGGTCTTACTTTATTATCAACCAAAAAAACATTACATAAGAATAATTCATATTTACTTGGAGGTATTTTTTTATTCTTCTCAATCTTTACAACTTACATTTATATTAAATTATTTTCTGATCAAATTTTATACATAAATTTTTATTTAGTTATTTTTTATTTTGTAATCGCGTTTGTAGATGATCGAATTAAAATTTCACCATGGATGAGGTTGATTGGATGTTTCTTTGTAACTATAATTGTTATTTACTTTGATAATTCCATATCAATTAAAACTCTTAATTTCTTTTATTATGGTATACTTCCTTTTCCGGAAAGTTATTTTATTAAATATATATTTCCCTGTTTGTGTTTAATAATTTTAGTAAATGCTTTTAATTTTATAGATGGAATTGATGGTCTGGCTAATCTAATTGGTATAAGTTTTATAATTTATTTAATAATTAAAAACCCTCAATTATTGCAACAGTTTCAAATTTTCATTTTTTGTATATTGCTTCTGACATTTGCAAATTTTAAGTTTTCAATTTTTTTAGGAGACTCAGGAAATTATTTAATTTCAATCATTACTGGAGTTATATTGCTTAAAGATAATTATTTAAATCCAAATTTATACTACGTAGAAGAAATTTTTCTTTTATTATTATTGCCTGGCCTAGACATGATAAGATTGTTTATAGTTAGATTGAAAAATAAAAATAGTCCCTTCAAAGGTGATCATGAACATCTTCATCATAAATTATTCTACAAATATGGAAAAAGAAAAACTTTATTTATTTATGTTTTGTTAGTTAACATGCCTATTTATGGTTATTATTTAAATAATAGCTTTTTAATTTTTAGTTTGGTTATTACTTCTGTAATTTATTTTTTCTTAATTTATTTCTTGTCAAAAAGTAAAGATATGGAAAAAAAATTATTGAAATAATAGTTCTTACTAATCTTAAACTTATAAAATTTTTTCTAAATCCAGTATCTGCAAAGTATTTATCTTTTTGAATTACTGAATTTTGACCATACCAACTCCTAAAATATCCAATTTTAATATTAAAACTTTTTAAACTAGATAAATTAGAAAAAACTCTCCAAAGATGATAGTCGCCAGCATTTCCAAATTTAGTTTTAAATCCTCCTGACTGCAGGTAAAGTTTTTTTTTAAAACTAACAGATTCTTGTTGAATAAATCCCCAGTAATTATGATGAGCAAAACCTTTTCTAATTATTAAATTTGGATAAATATAAGGTATAAATGAAAACGCTATATTATTTTTAATATATGAATTAATCCCACTAATCCATTTTAATTTTTTGTCAGAATTAAAAATCATGATCACATTCCTAACTGCATCTTTGTGGAGAATATCATCTGAATTAATCCAAATTATTATTTCTCCTTTTGCTATTCTTATTCCTTTATCGATTGCATCATAAGGTCCTTTATCATCTGAAATAATTATTTTATCAATTTTTGACCTATTTCTCTCTAAAATGTCTTTTGAGGAATCTGTAGAGTTGCCATCTAAAATTATATACTCAAATTTTTTACATGATTGAGTAATTACAGAATTTATTGTCTCCTCAAGATATTTCTCTCCATTATAGTTTGGGGTTATTATTGAAACTTTTATTTTTTTATTTTCTTGCATTAATTAAAAGTTTTCAAAAATGTTAAATTAGATTTTAAAAAGATAACCATTAATATATAGAAACTTAAATGTATATATTTTTTTAATTTTCTATTTTAAAATATAAACAATAATTAGTATTTATGATAAATATAATTTATATTTTAATTGTAATTTAAAATCAAAAAATATAACTCAATAATAATATGAATATTTTAATTACAGGATCAGCAGGATATATAGGAAGTTATTTCACAAAAAAAATTTCTAGAAAGTTAGGTAATGTGAAATTTATATGTATTGATAATCTAAATGATTATTATGATAAAAGAATAAAAATTTTGAGAGTTAAACAAATTAAAGAAATTAAAAATGTAACTTTTATTAAAGTAGATATTAAAAATAAAAGTAAAATTGATTTACTTTTTAAGAAATATTTATTTAAAGAAGTTTACCATTTTGCGGCACAGGCTGGAGTAAGATATTCTGAGAGCAATCCTGATGCTTATGTAGGATCAAATATCACTGGTTTTTTAAATATTTTAGAAGCATCTAAAAGATTTAAAGTAAAAAAATTTTTTTATTCATCTTCAAGCTCAGTTTATGGGGACTACAAGAAAAAATCTTTCAAAGAAAATGATGTTTTGTATCCTAAGAGCCTATATGCGCTCTCGAAAAAACTAAATGAAGATTTAGCAAAAATTTATTATGACAATTACAATTTTAAGTCAGTTGGACTTCGTTTTTTCACTGTAATTGGTAAAAGTGGAAGGCCTGATATGTTGATAAATAAATATTTAAATGCTTCGTTTAATAAAAAAAAGTTTTATTTAAATAATTATGGAAGAGGTTTTAGAGACTTTACGTATATAGATGATGTAATTAACATTATTCTCAACTTACGATCAAAAAAAATTAATAAAAATGAAATCTTTAATATTTGTTCAAACACAACTACAAATCTTAAATTAATTTTGAGAATTTTAAATACAGAAGCACCAAGATTAAAGATAATAAATAAAAAAGCTAACAAATTAGATGTATTTAAAACTCATGGAGACAATAAAAAAGTTAAAAAAAAAACAAATTATAATAAATTTACTAATTCAAAAGATTCACTTTTAACAACAATTAATTGGTACTTTAAAAACCATAAAATATTTAATTAGATTTAGATATTAATAATATGAAATTCAAAAAATTTAAAAGATCGGATTTCATAAAACTTTTAGGACCGAGGACCAAAAAAATTCACCCTAATGCAAAAATAAATAAAACTATCAACTTTAAGAAATATAAGATCCAACAAATAAATTATAATGTAGAAAAAAATGAGAGAATAAAAGGTTATTTAATTTTGCCTAAAAAAATTAATAAGCAAATTCCTTTAGTAATTTGCCATCATCAACATGCAAGTAATTATATCCAAGCAAAAAGTGAAATAGCAGGTTTAAAAGGAAATAAAGATTTACATTATGGAAAAGAACTAGCTGAATTAGGTTTTGCAACCTTTGTTCCAGATGCTATTTCATTTGAGGATAGAAATTTTTTAAGAAAAAATTGGTGGGGAGTCGAATATTATGAACTTGCTAGCAGAATAATAAAAGGTAAGACGCTTCTTGAAAAAACACTCTCTGATTTATCATCTGCACTTAATTTTTTAGTAAAACATAAAGACATAGATAAAAACAATATTGGTTTTTTAGGACATTCTTATGGTGCCAGGATGGCGGTATTTTTTCCAGTTTTCGATAAAAGAGTCAAAGCATCAGTATCAAACTGCTGGTGTTTAAACTATAAAAATTCACTTAATACAAAATACAAGACACGAATTCCTATGGAAATGGTTGTGCCGAATATATTAAATTATTGCGATTATGGAGATATAGTAAGATTGGTAGATCCATGTAATTTATATTTATCAGTTGCAAAAAATGATAAATGGTCAAGAGATGCTAAAGATGTTTATAACTATGCAAAAAAAAAATTTGTTAAATCAGAATTAAAACTTAAAATTTGGGGTGGTGGTCACAGATTTTCAAAAAATATGAGAAAAGAAGCATATAAATTTCTAGAAAAGAAACTAAAGAATTAAAGAAATGTGTGCAATTGCAGGAATAATTGGCTCAAATAAAAATAAGATTTCTAAAATGATAGAAGTTCAAAAGCATAGAGGGCCGGATGAGCAAAATTACAAAATATTCCAGAATAATATTTCACTTGGGATGGCGAGACTTAGTATTTTAGATTTAAAATCGAAAAATCTTTGCTTGTATCAAGAAAAGAATTTTATTCTTACTTACAATGGTGAAATTTATAACTTTAAAGAAATTAGAGAAGAGTTAAAAAAAAAGGGCATAAAATTTTTTACAAACTGCGACACAGAGGTATTTCTAAAATCATTTATTTTTTGGGGAAAGAAATGCTTTTCTAGATTTAATGGGATGTTTGCTGCTGGTATATATAATTTAAAAAGAAAAAAATTAATTCTTGTAAGAGATATAGCCGGTGAAAAACCTTTATACTATTACAAAAAAAATAAAAATTTTGCATTTGCTAGTGAAGCAAAAGCATTTTATAAAAATTTTGAACTTACAAAAAATTTGAATAGAAAATTCTTTAATAGTTTTCAACATTGTCTGAATAAAACTTTATGGAATGAGGTCTTTAGTTTGCCTCCAGCTTCTTTAATGGAAGTAGATATTAATAGTCTAAAAGTTAAAATTGAAAAATATTGGGTTTTAAAAAAAAGATCTATAAAGTTAAATACAGCGACTGAAGAATTAGAGGAGTTAATAAAAAAATCTGTAAAAATTAGAACTCAAAGTGATGTGCCATATGGACTATACTTTTCAGGTGGTATAGACTCTTCCTTAATTTCAACATTCCATAATTTTAAACATAAATTTTTTTTCGATAACAAAAAAAGTTGGAAAAAAGATTTTTATAGAGATATAAAAAAGATTGCTTGGCATTTAGATTTTCCTGTAGGTTCTCTTTCATCTTTCCCGTTGTGGATGCTTGCTAAAAAGGCTTCAAAAAAAATTAAAGTAATTTTATCTGGAGAGGGTGCGGATGAAATATTTGGAGGATATGTAAGATATATGCCAATTTCACAAGAATTTGACTTAAAACTCAAGTTTCCTTCGTATAAAAGTTACTTATTTAAGAAATATTTTAAATACAATAATTATCTTGATGGTTTTGCTAAACTTACATCAAGAGATGAAAGCTCTTTCGAATACACTAGGGAAATTCTTAAACCTTATTTTGAAATGTTTGACGATCCAATTAATGCAATGGGGTATGCTGATTTTGACTTAATAATGCCAAGCCTTCTTCAAATGGGTGATAGAATGTCAAGTGCATTTTCGATAGAAAATAGATGTCCTTTTTTAGATAAAGACATTATAGAGTTTGGATTTAGTCTTCCATACGATTATAAAATTAGAAATTTATCACAAAAGAATTTACTAAGAATTATTGCAAACAGAAGGGGTTTGAACAACTCCACAAAAATGGAGAAAAAAGGTCTTATTGTTTATTTTAATAAATGGGAGAAAAAAGAAGATTGGGATCGATCCCACTATTTTAATTTTCTTAAAAAAAACAGTTTATTTGTATAGTTTATTAGTTTATTTAGCTCTTTATCATGAAAAAAATATTAATTACTGGTGCATCAGGTTTTATAGCTCCTAATTTAATAATCGAATGTTTAAATAAAAAATACTCTGTAATTGGTATTGATGTTAAAGATGAAGATGAGAGTTTTCCAATTATAAATGAAAACTATACATTTATTAAGAAAAATGTTTTTGAAATAAATGAAAAATTTTTAGAGGGAATAGAATATGTTTTCCATTTAGCTTTTGTAACCAACATTCCAAATTCTATAAAAAATCCTGTTGATACAACAAGAGAAAATATAGAAATGACAGTTCATCTTTTAAATGAGTGTGTGAAAGCTAAAGTAAAAAAATTTTTATTTCCATCTACAGGATCTCTATACGGTAACAATCCTATACCATGGCGGGAGGATATGACCCCAGATACAATTGAGCCTTATAGCTTTCAAAAACTAAGTTGTGAGATCGCTTGTAAGACATGGGCAAATTGTTATGATTTACAAACTGTAATATTTAGGTTCTTTCAAGTTTTTGGTGAAAATCAAAGAAAAGACACTGCAATATCAAAATTTATCCAATCTAAAATTGAAGGAAGACCAATAACACTTGTTGAAACAACTGCGCAATCCAGCTTTAAGACAGGAAGAAGAGATTTTATTTATGTTAAAGATTTGTCCGAGGCTATTTTAATTGCTGCGGAAAGTAAAAAGACAGGTAAAGGGGAGATTTTAAACATTGGATCTGGTAAAGCTACAACTGTAGAGGATGTTGCAAAGGCCGTTGGGGGTGAAATTACCTTTATACCAAGAAGAAAATTTGAAGTTGAGGCACACCTTGCTGACATGACCAAGACAGAGAAAATTTTGAATTGGAAATACAAAACTGAAATACTAGATTGGGTTAAAATGTTTTCAAATACTGTAAAATGATTAAAAGAAAAAATTGCAGAATGTGTGAAAGCACAAATCTAAAAAAAGTTTTAAATCTTGGAAAGCATTCGTTAGTAAATAGTTATATTAAAAAAAAAGATCTAAAAAAAAAAGAGTTACTTTTACCACTTGTAATTCATCAGTGTTTAAATTGTGGTCTAATACAAATGATTAAAACTGTTGATCCAAATAAAATTTATAGTGGTGGAAAATACCTTTATTTTTCAAGAGATGTTCCAGGTCTATATAATTATTATAAAGAGTACGCAGCAGATGTTTATAAAAAATTTGTAAATTCTAAAAAAGATTTAGTAATAGAAATAGCTAGTAATGATGGAATTTTACTTCAAAACTTTAGGGGTAAAACAAAAATATTAGGAATTGATGCTGCACCGAATGCTGTTTTGAGAGCTTTAAAAGAAAATATACCAACATTTCCTGCACTTTTTAGTAAAGCAACCTCACAATTAGTTAATAGAGAATTTGGAAGAGCTAAAGTTGTGATGGCAAATCAGTGTATAGCTCATGTTGATAATTTAATTGACTTTATGGAGGGTGTAGATTTTTTATTAGATCAAAAAAATGGAACATTTATTTTTGAGACTGGTTACTGGACCAAAATGGTTGACAGAACAATTTACGAACAAATTTATCATGATCACTTTTCTTACTTTAGCCTAGACGTATGGAAAAAATTTTCTCAAAAATTTAATCTTAAAATCTTTGATGCTATCGTAACACCGGCCCAAGATAATTGCTCTGTGAGAGTTTTTTTTTCAAGAAATAAAAAAATTCGCGAAACAATAAGACTTAAAAAATTACTTGAATACGAGAAAAAAAATAAAATTAATACATACAGCTCTAGCAAAAGATATGAGACAAAAGTAAAAAATTCTTGGAAGATATTGAGGCAAGAATTATTAAAGCTTAAGAAAAATAACAAAACTATAGTTGCTTATGGTGCATCCGCAAAATCAGGAACTATTTCAAGGTGTGCAAATTTAGGAAAAGACATAATTGATTTTTTTATTGACGATTCTCCTTCTAAACAAGGTTTGTATACGCCTATATATAATATTCCGATTTTATCTAAAAAAGAAGGTTACAAAAAAAAGATAGATTATTTATTAATCTTGGCTGTAAATTATGCTGATATAATTATTAAAAAAGAGAAAAATTTTAAAATAAATGGAGGTAAGTTTATAATTCCACGGGGCGAATATATTGAGTATGTATAAGATTATCTAGGATCTAGTGAATATAAACTTAAATTTTTAATTAGTAAATTCTTGTTATATTTTTTAATTTTAGATGCAACACCAAATCTACCAACTTTTTTTATATAAAAAAATTTATCTAATATTGAATAGTGATTTCTATTAATTTTATTTTTTTTTATATCGTAGTAATCATCAATTATTACATTAAATTTTGATTTACAATTTAAAAGAAATTTGAACACATATAAACCTGCTAGCACTCTATATCTTCCATCAATTAAAATAAGATCTGGAAATTCTTTTTTATTTTTTAAATATTTTAAAACACTTGCACAATATTTTATTGCTTTTTTTCGATTTAAACTAAAAAAATATGGATAAGAATAAAATCCAACAACTCCAAAATCTATAAAGTAAAAATTTTTAGTATTAATTTTTTTAACCATATATTTATAAAAATTTTTATCACTCTCTATAGAAAGATATTTTTTATTTTGTTGGCTTGCTAGCACTGTTGAATTTCCAGAACCATATTCTAAATAATATTTTGAATTATTTAGTTTTTTTTGGAAAAATTTATTTTCTAAAGTTCCAAAGGAAAGTTTATTAGTAATTTTGTAATCTATATTTAATAAGTTGTAATATCTAATTAAGTGATAAGGGTAAAAATTTTTTGTTTTATTTTTTAGAGTTCTGAGTTTAGTATAAACTAAATTAGGAAGTATTTTTTTCAATATTTTTTTCATTCAATATTAAACTTTAACAAATTTTAAATTTTTAATTTCGTCAAATTGTTGTTTGGCATTTTTTTTATAATATTTATTTCTAATTTTACCTTCATTATAAGCCTCTTTTGGGTTAAGAATTTTTAATTTTGTTTTTTTAACAAGTTTATTATCTAAAAAAACAGCATTTAAACCTCCTATTACTCTAACTAAACTATAGCCATTTTTTTTTAATATTTTATGAAACGCTATCAAAGATGCACCATGATATAGGCCACTTTCATGTTTTTTAAATCTATCAAAAAATCTATCATAAGGAACTGTGTAAGGAAAATTTAAAAGAGATGGATTATATTCTACAATAAAGACATTTGGTTTCAATTTTAAATCTAATATTTTTTTTATTATCCAAAAATCATTACCATCAATATCTATTGATACAAATCCGATGTTTTTTATTTTTTTTAATATTTTTTTCAAATTTTTTTTTTCAACATGAATATCTTTAACTTCAATATTTGATTTTCCAATAATAAATAATATTATTCTCATTATTATTGTATTCAACATTCTTCCACTATCAATTAGAGTACCTGTGAAATTTTTCTCTATCAATCCAACGCAATTAAATTCTGTGTTATGAAATCCTATTTCAATAAAATTTTTATTTGGAACAATTTTAGATAATTTTTTTATAAAAATATTTTCTTTGTTATTATTTTGACTTTTAGCTACATGGAAATAATAATTTTGGTTGTATAAAATATAAAGAAAAAAAATTAACTTTTTGAATATTTTTTTAATCATTAACCTAATAGAGAATATTTTATCTTTAACAATGTTTTTATTATTTTTAAATTAAAGTATCTAAAAAATAAATAACTTGTATATTTTATATTAAAATTCTTTTGGAAAGAATTATTAATCTGTTTATTAAAGATAGGTATTTGCATTCTTTTATTTTTATTATTCAAGTTTTTGTTAAAAATAAAATTTTCTTTCCTAAACATATGGAATCCTGACCCATCAAATCCAATGTTATTAATCAAATTTTTTGTTGGATTTACACAATATCCCCCTCTTTTAAGAATATTCCATATCCACCAAACTTGAAAAGAATTAACCATACCTAAATAATCAAGATGTATTGTTCTTAATAAATCTTTGCCGGCCGAACATAAAAGTTTTTTATTTTTGTTACTTTTCAAAATTTTTTTGTGGTCAAGTTTTATGTTTCTAAAATTATTCCAAGCTCTTTTCCAAGATGCTTTAGACCAAGACATTGACCTATTTGATAGAAAGCAATCATATTGATATTTATTGGGTAAATTTACTGGGGAGGCATAGCCTGTTATAGACATTATTTTTGGATATTTTTCAAATTTATTTAAGTAATAACGCATAAATGGAAAAAAATGCTTTTTGATCACAATATCATCCTCCAGAACAATTACTTTTTTATAAATTTTGAACATAGAAGAGTAAGCTCTGAACCAATTATTTCTTGGACCAATTTTAAACGAACTTACTCTAACAATTATTGTTTTGGATTTTATTTTACTTAAGTAAATTTGAACCTTTTCGCAGGCTTTAATTTTTTCTGGTTTGTCATTTTTAGAGTGTACGTCTAAGAAAATGTGGATTTTATCCCTTTGGTTTTTAAATTTTAAAACAGCATTAATGGTTTTTTTTAAATGCTTAATGCGATTACAAGCTAATATGCATATTCCTATACTATCCTTATTTAAACTTTTCATGCTGAAACTAGATTTAATATAGTTAATTTTTTTCAAATTTGATAAGAATATTTTATATTAATTCAATTTTTAATAAATTCTTATAATTATTTTATTTATGTCTCACTTAAAAAAGTTCAAATCAAACTTAAATTTTTTTATCCTCGTTTGTATTCCAATATTTTACATAATAGGTAATTTATTTACAAATTTGATTGTTTTGATTGCAATCTTGAATTTAGTTATATTTTACAGATCTAAGTTATTTGATGTATATGAAAATAATAAATATTTATTTTTTTTAATAATTATTTTTGTATTTTTAAACTCTTTAACATCAGATTATAAATATTTTTCATTTTTAAAATTTAGTACATTCTTAAGATTTTTACTGTTCCCTCTATGTATTTATTTGCTTATTTCTAATCTTGAAAAAAAAAGAAAAAATTTATTTTTTAAATTATTTGTATTTATTATATTATTTGTAATCATTGATATTTTAATTCAATTTTCTCTTGGTAAAGATCTTTTTGGTTTTAAATATAACTATAATTATTTTCGATTGAGTGGCCCCTTCGGAGATGAGTATATTGTTGGCTTTTACATATTCTACTTTGGAATAGTATCTATTGCATACCTCAATGAATTAAAGGTAAAAAAAATATATCTTTTTATTTCAATGTTTGTGGTTTCAATATCAGTTTTGTTAACTGGAGAAAGAACCTCTTTTTTTAGTTCAATTCTATTTATTTTAATTTTTTTTTTAGTTTCACCTAAATTATGGAGATATACTTTAATTTTATTTTTTTCAGTAATCACAACTTTCTTCATAATAATAGATACAAGTGACAAACTTAGTCAAAAATATTCATTTAATAGGATGTATAATTACCAAAAATCATTTGATGATAAAAAAAATTTAAAAATTAAAAAACTCGCTGAAATATCAAAAATTCAGGATAAGACTGAAACTATTAAAAAGGATTTAGTAACAATATATGAAAATAACTTATGGTTTGCGCATTTTAGAGGTGGAATTTCAATTTTTAAAGATAATATAATCTTTGGTTCTGGATTTAAAACATTTAGAAATTCATGTAGAAATTATGAGGACTTTAAAAGTGTTGTATGTACAACACACCCTCACAACATATATATAGAGATACTATCTGATTTAGGTTTGATTGGTATAATAATTTTTTGTTCATTAATAATTTATTTGAATAAAATTTTCTTTCAAAAGAAAGGTAAAAATAATTTTTCAAGAAGTTTAGTTTTCTCTTTATTGCTCACATTTTTATTTCCGCTAAAAACACATGGAAGTTTATTTACAACAAATTATGCATTTGTTTTGGCTTTTTTAATAGGAAATTATTTTTATTTCCATTATTTAAAAGAAAAAGGATAATTTATTCTTTTTCCTCTAATTCTAAAATTTTATCTGAAACTTTTTTGAAAACGATTTTATTTGTTTTGTAATTTAAATGTCCATCTTTAGGTTCATACCATTGGAATCCTCTTGGAAAAGAGTATTCGACCAAAATATTTATGTTTTTAAAGGTATCATCAAACAATTTAAAATAATTTTTGTTTGAATAAATAATTTCTTTGTTATTTATGCATACCATAAAATCATCATCTGTTTCAAAAATATAATTATTTATATGTGTGTTTAATAAAATAAATTTAGCATTATATTTATATGAAATTTTTTGTATCTCTATGAGTAGTCGATTTGTTAGTTCGATCTTTTTCTGTTCTAAATCTGTTCTAAAATTTCTAAAGAAATCAAATTTTCTGTCAGTGATTTTTTCATAATTATTACGTTTATCCCAAAATTTATAAAATCTTTTATCTTTATCTGATTGATTAACAGGAAGGTGTGGATAATATTTTCTACTTTCTTTTAGTTTATTTTCAAAAAAAATGTAGTCTCTTTGAATGTCAATTAGATTATTAAGTTCAATATAATTTTTATTTGAGCAATTTGGTTGTTGATTAATTTTTTTATCCTCAAGAAAATTTGCTAAATGCCTATTGTCATATTTTTTATAAATTCTATATAAAACTCTGTAAATCCATGAATAATTCAAATATTTTTTTAAATTTTGAAATTCTGGCTCTTTTAAATTTAGATTTTTATCTAATTCATATGTTGGTTTCTCTCCAAGAAATCCAATATTGTGATAATTGTTTGTTAGGTCATTGCTTGTAAAAAATAGTATCACGTATTTTGGTTTTATTCTCTCAATACTTTTTTGCAATATTAACAACTGTTGATCTGTGCCCCACCCCCAAGACCCAAAAGAATATACATTAAATTTATCTAAATATTTCTCTAATATCCTTGCAGGCAATTTATTTTTCTCTTGAGCAAGTTCAACTTGTGAATCACCGAGCAATATTATATTTTTCTTTAATGGATCTTTTTTAAATGTATCACGTGTACCAAACTCATTTACCTCTATTTCATCAATGAAATTTTTGTAAGTGTCATGGGCATTAAGCCAGCCATAGTTATTATTATACGGTCTTACTTTTAATATATTAAACAATAAATCAACGATTAATGTCAAAATTAAAACAATTAAAAAAATAACTAAATATTTTTTCATTATTAAATTTTCATTTTATTAAATTAAATAATTTCTTCATCTTTAAAAATAAAATCTTCATTATCATTTATTGATCTGATTATATTTTCTAAAACTAAATCTGATTTATTTTGCAAATTTTCTAGAAAATTTTCTGCAATTGTAAAATTTGGCCAAGAATTTTTCTGCTCTTTTATTGATTTGAATTGTTGCATTCTCCTGAAAAAAAAATGATATGCATATTTTTTAGCTCTAATAAGATCATAATTATTATTAGATATTTCATCTTTAGAAATTTTAGATAAAACATTAATGTAATGTTTTCTTGAATCAATATCGGTAGCTATTCCTTTGTTTCTAATAAACCCTTCGCCACAAACAATCACACTTTTTCCTCTTGCTGCCATTTCAATTCCTATTCTTGAACCATAAATTAAAATATTTTTACACTTCTCAAAAATTTTATAAGTACTTATGTTATCTTCAGGTTTAATTATAAATATATTATTTGGTAATTTTTTATACTTTTTAAAAATTTCTTCATAAACCTTTTGTCTAGATTTTTTAATAAAATTAACTTCGGCGGGTGAAATTCTTATTATAAGTTGCGCCTCATCGTATTTAATAAAATGATCTATTGTATCGTTTATCCATTCTAATTGATCTTTATAAAAATTTGATGGGAAGTCTATTTGAGCATCCCACAAAACACTAGTTGCCAAACCAATTAATGGTTTTTTAAAATTTACTCCTTTCTTATAAAGATAATCTTCTGCTAGAATATTTGGTTTTTCTTTATAAAAATGTATCCAATCCTTGGATCCAGTTTCCCTATCTAATAAATAGTCATCAATTTTTTTTTCTATTTTTTCGTTGAATTTAATTCTTTCCCAATTTTTATTATCCTCATAAATCAAAGATCTATGATAAGTATCACCAGAAGTAATGCAGAAAGAATTTCTTCTATATCCTGGACACCATGTCGACGTTGGGATTCCCTTTGATCTAGCAATATCAAGAATAATACCATGTGGCACATAAATCCCATGATTTAATAATATATGGTCAAATTTTTTTTCTTTCAAAATGTTATCCATTACATATTTTGAGATTACAGCTGATTTAAAATATTGCTCGAATATTTTTTTAAAATTTTTTTCATTATCATCATTAGTTTTTGCAAAATACCTAAGCGCACCTGAATATGCGTGTTCTCCTATACTTATATTATCAATTTTTTTTTTTCTAAGTTGATCTAGAGAATAGTTTAGATTTAAGTTATTTAGAATATTCTCTTTATCTTCTTTGGAGATAAAATCAGAAAATTTATTAATTTTAAAACCACCTTTTTTTTGGAGGTAATTGTTTGCTGAATAGAAACAAATATCACATATCTTTTTTTTCTCATTTTTAATAATAATATTTTCATCTGTATTAAAATAGGTTGAAATTATACAAGCGGGTAATATTTCATCGCAAAATAGAAATTCAACCTCTGCCCCATTATACTCTAAACCTAATCCAATAAGAGATTCTAAAACTATTTGGGCCTTTAAACCTCCAGCAGATGTTGCAATTAGTATTTTTTTTTTGTTATTTTTTAACTTTATATTTTCTATTTTAGATCTTAATTTTTTAATATTTGGGAGCTTTTCTAAGTTAAAATCAACTTTTAGTTTTTTGATTGCTCTAATTAAATCTGATGTAAACAACAAATTCTTTCTATGATTGATGTAGGGTTAAAGCATCCAAATCAATTTTAGACAGCTTTGTAACTTTTTGCAAAGGTTTTTTTGAAATACCTTTGTGATCCATAAAAATTTTCTTTTCATCTTGATTAGATCTTAAAAAGTTTTTTTTGTATATTTCTGAATATTTATTAAATATTTTGTCACCTTCTTCATCTTTTTTTTCTGCTTTTTTTATCTCTTCCCAATTTTCATATGGAAAGTAGACATACAATGGAATTGTCCTTATAAGACCATCTATTTCATCTGGCTGGAGATAGGGCTTTGGCATTCTTAGCACTGATGATGAAGTTGTATGGACCGTTAAGTGATTGGAGTCTACCCATCCATTTTTAACAGCTATCTCTCTTAATACTGTTCCTCTATAAGGTGTGAATATACTTACTGTTAAAGCATCATAGCCAGAAATTTCCTTAACTAGGCTTACAGTTTCCATTACTAAATCTCTTGTTTCTCCAGGAAATCCGATTATTAAGTTAAGACTAAATGCGATTCCACCTTTCTCAATTGTTTTAAATGCTTCAATAACTTGTTCATTTGTAGGTTTTCTTTGTAATATTTTTGTTCTAAACTCCTCATTGCCACACTCGACACCAAAAGATATTCTGTAAGCTCCAATTTCTTTTAGTCTTTTTAAAATATCTTCCTTGCAATTTTCTGGTCTAGTGTTGAACCAAAATGGAATTTTAAAATCTTCATACATGTCACAAAATTGGAAAATTTCGCTTTTTGGTCTTGCTAAAAAACTATCATCTATAAAGTATATAAAACTAGGGTTATATTTTTCTTTTAAAAATGTAAGCTCTTCTCTGACTTTATCGAGAGACTTTCTTCTAAGAAAAGAATGGGCAATTTCATCTTTTTTTACATGCGTGTTGTGCATTGGGGAATTACAAAAAGTACATTTGTATGGGCAACCTCTGTAGGTTTCTAAAGGTATCATTTTAAATATTCTTCCTCCCATTGGTCTATTGAATCTTTTGGGATCAAATAAAGAATAATCTGGTGAACCTTCATTTATGTTGGTTAATTTGTTTGGTGGATTTTTATTTATGGTACCATCTTTATTTTTGTACCAGGTACCCTTAATTTTTGTGAAATCCTTTTTTTCAAATACGGCTTTTGCTAATTCCTTTAAAGTGATTTCTCCCTCTCCCTTAGCTATAAAATTAATATTATCATGATTAATTACATATTCTGGATCAGCGGAGGGCAATACACCTCCAAAAATTTGCACCCCCTTATAATCTTTTATCACATCAATCATTGATAAGGTTTTTTTAAAAGCATCTTCTACAACTGACCAAATCATTAGATCTGGTTTAAATTCATTTACATATTCTTTAAAATCTTTAAGTAGATTTGTTTTTACAACTATGCCTAGATCATCCTCATCAGAGTATTCTCTATATTGAAGGTATAATCTTCTATTTTTTTGACTTAGAGAACCATCATCAGAAATATAAGGGGTAGTATCAAATAACTGTACATTGTAACCTTCTCTTTTAAGTATGCCTGTAAAAATAGCCATTGACAATGGAGGTACAGTCATCAACGGAATATTTGGATAAACTAGTAATATTTTAAAATCTTTTTTTTTCATTTTATATATTAAATTAATTTTTCATCTTTCAAAATTTGTTCACATATATGTATATCAATTTTTTTATGGATATCATGAGAACTTTTTATTATATAAGGTAATACTCTTTTACCCATGAAATTCCAAGGAGCATAACCATTATTTTTGTATATCTCTTTAGTCTTGATTACCCAAAAATTATGACATAAAAAATAACACTCGTCTAGATCCTGACGATTTGATGAAATTTTTCTTTTTGAATTAATAAATGGTTTAAGATATCTCCCTGATAACTTTTTTGCTCTCAATGGATGTTTGTCGTTATCCTGAATTACAGGGACAACAGCTGTAGCATCTGTATTGAGTATCATTTTAATTGAGTCTCTTATCCATTTTGATTTAATTATAGGTGCATTTGCCAAAAGTACTATGATGATATCTGGTAAAATTTTTTTACTTTTTAATTTATTTAATGCATGTTTTAACACATCATGATGTTTGCTATTTGACCTTGAGTATTTTTTGGGTCTTATAATTTTTTTGTAACCATATCTTTCAGCTGTATTAAGTATTTTTTTATCATCACTTGAAACAAAAAAATATTCTATTTCTTTTACTTTTTTTGCTTCTTCAGATGGGTAACCAAGCACTGGTTTTTTTAACACAGGCAGAACGTTCTTATCCTTTAATATACTTCCTCCCCTACCAGTTAAAATTGCCAATATTTTCATATTTTCTTGATGGAATAATATTTAATTTTTTTTTTTAACATAAATATTTATTATAATATCCTACTTTGTTCAACTTTTGAACGTATTAATAAATATAAAATATAGGCTTTTTGGCTTAAATTATAATTTTTTCGAAATTTCGTAAAGAGCATCTAATTTATTATCTATAACGCTTTTTAAAAAGAAACATAAAAAAGAATATCTTGAAAAAAAATTAGGAACTAGATCCATTTTTTTTAGTGATAAACCTATTTTTTTGTTGAAAAAATTAGTTGAAATCCAATCATTTGATTTTCTAAAAGTATACATGTAATTAAATTCATAAATATCTTTTTTTAAATTTCTTGGCAGTTTAAGCTTATCAGCTCTAAATATAATTTTTTTGAAATTCTTTAAATTATTTACAGGTTTTCCAAAACTGTACCCGGCTTGTTTGTTATCACTTACTGATACCGTTGGTATACCTAAGTATAAAAATTCGTGTATGCTTGATCCATTGAATGTAAACATTGATTTAAAATTATTTTTTTTAAAGGTGAAATTAGAAATACTCGATGGAAGTATTTTTAAAAAAGGATATTTCATTTTAAAATATTTAATAATTTTAGAATTTGGAAGTTTTTGATCTGGATGAGGTTTTATATACCATTCAAAATCTGTTTTACTCGCTATTCTTAACAAATTTTCTAGCCAGGAAAAATTATGTAAAAATAAAGAGTTTCTAAAAAATTGCATGCTATCGAAAAAGCATGATGGTAATATAATTATCTTTGGTTTTTTTCCTCTGAGTTTAAGTATTTTTCCTTTATAAGGATTATTTTTAAATAATAATCTTAAAGATAGTTTTGCTTTATAAATTCTTTCATAAAGATCTTTACGAGATTTATTTGTGGCTTTTTTTTTAAAATTTAATTTTTTAAATTCTTTTCTGAAATTCCAATATCTTTCCATTTGTAAAAAATGCGGAGGGTTTATTTTCAAAAAAGATAATTTTCCAAAGAAACTATTTTCAGAAGTCAAAAATAAAATAAATATTTTAGATTTTGAGTAGAGATGAGCCATTCTACATAAAATTCCATATCTAATAAAAATAGAGTGTGAAATAAATAATTTTTCAAATCTATTTTTCTTAAAAAATTTATTTAGGTAATTGACATAAGTAATTGCTTGGCAAATAAAAGAGATTAATCTCTCATCTTTAACATCACAATTTTGTAAAACTAATTCCCTACAATATGATTGGTGAATATATTTTCCAATTAATATTTTTTTATATTTAATTTTTATTAAATCATTTATATTTTTTACGTTTTTGAAAAATTTCTTTGCTAATTCAATTTCTTCCTTGCTCGATTTATTATAAAAATTGATTATTTTACCTTTTAACTTTTTTTTTATAAAATTAATGTAAAAAAATAAGCCTATCTTTGTTGGTAATGAAAAATATCTACTATCAAATTTACTATAATAAAAAAAAGTTAAATTATAATGATTATGAAATATTTTAGAAAGTAAAACATAAATTATCATTATTAATGGATTGTGTAGTTGAAGTTCTATTAAAATATTTTTTTTTTGTGAATATATTTTCTTTTCTTTAAAGAATTGTATGTTGAATATTCTCTGTTGTTTAAAAAATAACAAGTTTAATAAAAAAATATTTGAAATTGATTTTTTAACTAGACTCATATTCGAGAGATTCTTAACTAATTTTTTTTGCTATCAAAATGATTCTGCTCGACATTAATTCTGCTAACGACAAATGTTTAAAGTTTCTATTTGCTTTTTTTAACAAGTTTTTAGCTCCTCCAATATTTTTAAGCATTTTTTTAATATTTTTATTTATTCCAAATTCTATTTTTTCAATTTTCCAATTGTTTTCTATTAAAATAAGTTTTAAATCATCTATAGTTGTTCTGGGATAGCTAAGATTATTATAATAAAAATTTATCATTTGTTTTTCTCTAGATTTGTGAAACTTTTTAACATATGAAATATATTCATTTTCTCTCAAAAGAACATGGCCCCAAGGTATAAAAGTAGATGCGTATCTATGGGCTCCATTAAAGGAAAAAAATGAATTATGTTTAATCATTAAAACAGCATTTTTTTCTGATCTTATAGAAATTTCTTTTATTAAAAACCTCCAGTTATGAACATGATCGATGCATTTGGCAAAAATAAAATTATATTTTTGATTTTTTTTTAGTTGCTCTATAAATTTTTTTTGAAATTCCCAGTCTTTTTTTTGTTTTGAAAAATATACTTTATTCGGTTTAGATGCATAACCTTCGTATTTTAATAAATTTTCATAATCTTCAAATTTTATACTTTTTTTATTTTTTATATATTTTAAACAATTATCTAGTAATTTTTTTCTTGAGTTTTTTGCATGTGAGGTAATATGTTCACCATCCTCGAATGGATCCATACCTACAGATTTTAGACAACTAAAACTTTTTGAAATAAGTTCTGGCAGTAAACCATTTCCTGATCCTACATCTAAAAACTTTAGCTTTTTTTCAAGTTTATAGTTTTGAACTTGTTCTGCTACCTGGTGAAATTGAAGAAGAAATCTTCCTACAACTCTACTATTAAAAAAACCATCGGGAGGACTCTCATACCACCTCGTTCCTTTTGAAGTTGGAGTTAAAAATTCTAAGAGATTTTTTTTTTTTACTTCATAATTTTTAAAAAAACTAATCATTTTTACTTAACACAAAGATAACCTTCAAAACAAAACCATTTAAATATTACGCTTATCTTTCTAAAACCAGCTTTTTTTAAACAATTGATGTTTTCTTTTGATGTAAATGTATCTAGCTTGCCTCTTAATGAAAGTGATTTAAGTGATATTTCTTTCTCAGAAAAATTATTGTCTCTTTTAAAATCATTATAAACACCATTAAATATGTCTTGGTATTTTGAGTTATTTGCTAAAACTTTTTCAAATATTACAAACGCACCACCGTTTGAAATTATTGAATATATTTTATCATAAGCCTTTTGTCTTTCTTTCGCATTAATAAATTGAAGCGTAAATATAGAAGTAATGTAATTAAAATTTTTTTTTGGTTTAAAATCTATTATAGATTTAAGCATGAAATTTACTCTTTTATCTTTATTATTTTTTTTTGCTTTCTTAATCATTGATGGCACTGTGTCTAACCCTAAAAATTTGATATTAAAATTTTTTTTATCATATTTTCTTCTGAATTTTTTAATTAGTGTTCCAGTTGAACAACCAATATCTAAGAAAAAACTATCTTGAGTATTAAAGAATTCAGAGCATTTGAGTGCAATCTTATGTGTCTCTTGATAAAATGGTATCGATTTATTTATATGGTTATCAAATGTGTTCTCAATATTTTCAAAATTCCAATTACTAGTAACCATTGATATGTTATTTCCAACTGATTGCTTTTTCATAATAGTTTCTATAAAATTGGATTTGAGTTATCACAAGTCTATTAATTGAACAAGTTACAAATTTTTAAAAATATCATTTAAAATTTTTTAAATAATTTTTAGCTAAAATTAAGTCTTTTTTATCATCAATATTTAAAATTTTTCCTTTTTTTATAATATCATAAACAATTTTTTTTCCATAAATTGATTTTTTTTTCAAAATTGTATTTCTATCAAAAATATAAATATTACCAGTAGATTTAAAAAAAACTGGCAATTGCTGTCTATTTGTAACTTTTTTATATTTTTTATTAAAAAATTCTATTTTTTTGTTTTTTAAATAAAATAGTTTATAAGGATGTGGTTCTTCTATTTTATAAATACTTATTAAACTGTTTGCATTTAATTTTTTAATTTTTTTTATAGAAGTATCTATTTCATTTTTTTTTCTTAAAGGAGAAGTAGGTTGTAGTAAACAAATAAAATCATAATTTTTCTTTTTTAATTTTTCAACCAATTTTAAAGTATATATTATAACATCTACAATTTTAGAGTTATCAGTTGATAAATTTTTAGGTCTTAAGATAGTTTGAACTTTAAATTTTTCAAAAATTTTTTTATATTTTTTGCTATCAGTGCTAGCAATTAAATCTGTAATTAGCTTTGAATTTTTTGCTCTCTTAATCGTATAATAAATCAATGGTTTATCATTAATTATTTTTATATTTTTGTTTGGAATTCCTTTTGAACCTGATCTTGCTGGTATTATACCCAATACATTCATTTTTTAAAAAATATTTATATTATTAGGTTTAAACTTTCCTCTGGTATCTAATATTTTTGAACTATATTTTTTAACCAATCTATAATTTATTGCATCGTGATCTGTTAGAATAACTGTTACATTTGCATTTTTTATTAATTTAATTGTCAAATTTGATGAGTAAAATTTTTTATTATTTAAATATATTTGATTTACGTATGGATCGTGAAATTTAAATTTGATTTTATTTTTTATCAAAATTTTTGAAAAATGAATGAAGGGTGACTCTCTTGTGTCATCAATATTTTTTTTATAAGCAGCACCTAAAATCAAAACATAACGATTATCGTGACTATTTAAAATTTTTTTTAATTTTTTAAATATGTAATTAGGCATTTTTCTATTTATTTTTGCTGATAATTGAATAAATTTGGTGTCAATTTTTTTTTTATTTGCAACCCAGGTCAGAAAATGTGGGTCTATTGGAATACAATGACCTCCAAGACCTGGACCAGGATAAAATGGATGAAAACCAAACGGTTTTGTCTTAGCTGCTTTAATTACCTCATAAATATCCAAATTAAGTTTGTCTAATATAACTTTCATTTCATTAGCCATGCCAATATTTACTGATCTATAAATATTTTCATAAAGTTTTGTCATTTCGCATACTTCTATACTGCTTAGTTTGTAAACTTTTTTAAAAGCGTTTGAATATAAGTTTTCAGCAATTTTCAAACATTTATCTGTAGCTCCAGAAATAAGTTTTGTAACTTTATTCATATTGGAGTTTTTATTACCAGGATCCTCTCTTTCAGGTGAGTAGGCTAAAAAGAAATTGTTACCGATTTCAAATTTTGAATTAATTTTTTTATAGAAAATATCTCTTGTAGCGCCAGGATAAACAGTGCTTTCAAGTATAATTGTCTGGTAAGGTTTAGTATATTTTGTTAATTTATTAAAACTTTCTTTTATCAGGCTCATATCAGGAGAAAAAGTTTTGGTCATTGGTGTGGGTAAACATATAATAATTATATCTGAAGAAGCGATATTTTTGTAATTACTTGAAATGCTGAATTTTTTTTTTTTTAAATTTTTAATTTCTTTATTAGAAATATTTTTAATTGGACTTTTATTGGAATTTATCAATTTTATCTTTTCTAAATTTTTTTCAATTACTTGAACTTTAAAATTTTTTTTAAGGAAGCCTATTGTAAGTGGCAAGCCCACATACCCTAATCCAATGATTGAAATGTTAATTTTTTTTTTTTTAATTTTATCAATAATTTTATTATACATTAATTAAATTTTTCTAATTTGAAATTTTTTGTAAACTGAAGCTTCTATATTTTTTAGAATTTTTATAATTTTTAAACTAGATGACCCTGCTCCATACAAATTACTTTGTTTTAATTTACTTTTGTATTTTTCAGCTTCATAAATTTTTCTTAGTATATCTTTGGCATTAACTTTCGCATCAAAAACATTTTTTGATTTTTCTCTATTATCTTGTCTATTGCCAATATTGACAAAAGGAATTCCTAAAAATGAACATTCTCTAATTCCGCTTGATGTATTTCCTATTAAACAGCTACTATTTTTAACAAGTTTCAAATAATCTTCTGCTTCCAAGTTAGTAAAAAAATTTATTTTAAGATTTTTATTTTTTTCTCTTTGTATTCTTATAAATTTTGAAATCAAATCAGATCCCGCATCTATATTTGGCCATATCCAAATAATTTGATTATTCAACTTTAAAGCTGCTTCAAAAGTATTTTTGACCAGATCAAGATTTTGCTTATAGAATAATGTATTTGGATGAATTAAGACAACATAATATTTTTTATTTAAATCAACTTTGTAACCAATTCCATAATTATATTTATCAAGGTTTATTTTTTTTCTAAAATTAACTTTTTTAATTAAATCTATTGAAGTGCACCCTACATTGTAAACATTTTTTTTATTTTCTCCCATTTGCTCTACAATTTTTTTCGACCGTTTTGTACATACAAAATGTAAGTTAGATAATTTTGTTATTGAATGTCTGACTTTCTCATCAATAGAATTGGTTAATTCTCCCCCTTGAATATGAATTAAAAATATATTCATGAATGAACAACAAATTCCTGTTGCCATCGTCTCAAATCTGTCGCCAATTGTTACTACATAGTCCGGTTTTAATTTTTCAAATGCTGTAGAAAGCTCACTAATAATTATAGATGTTGATTTGGTCATTGTTAGATTATTTTCACCCTCAATATGTGAATAAAAAGAATAATTTATTTTAAACTTATCTTTTTTTAAAATTTTTTGAAGATTGCCGTATTTATTTAATACTGAGGATGAAGTTAAAATAATTTGTAATTTAAAAAAGCTATCTTTTTGTATTCTTTCCAAGATTGGTTTTAATCTTGCATAATTTGATCTATTATAAATAACAAAACAAATCTTTTTTTTCATAATTAGCTTAAATCTTTTAACTTAAGTAACTTATTTTTTTTAATATTTTTTTTTATTTTTTTGCCAATAATTTTTTTATAATCAATAACTGATATTCCTATATTAGGTTTTAATGCAACTAAATGATCTTTTTTAATTATTGTTCCAACACTCAAATTATTTTTTACATAGAGCGATTTTTTAAATAATTTGCTCATTTTTGTTTTTAAACTTTGATTTTTTGAATTATTTAATTCTTTTGAGTTTATAGATAAAAAATCTTTTTTGAAATTAGATAGATCTTTTAGATTTCTGAAATTTATAGATGATGATGTATCTGGACCAAAAAAGTTTTTATCATAAGTTACATGAAATTCTAAAATTTCTGCACCAAGCAGAATTGAAGTAATCAATGAATTTAAATTGCCTGAGTGATCTGACATACCTACTTTACATTTATATTTATTCTTAAAAAAATTCATTTTACTGTGTCCAACTTCATTCAAAGGTGTTGGATACTTTGAAGTGCATTGTAATAAATAAAATAATTTTCTTTTTCTTTTTAAAAATTTAACTACTTGATTAATTTCATTATTATATGCTAAGCCTGTGCTAAGTATTATTGGTTTATTTGTTTTATTTGCTATGTATTCTATTAAAAACAAATTTGAAAATTCTCCAGATGCTATTTTCCAAAAATCAACACCAATCTTATTAAGTAATTCTGCGGACTCAACTGAAAATGGAGAACAAACAAAATACAATCCTAACTTAGAACAATAATTTTTTAAATGAGCCCACTCTTTAAAATTAAATGAAGTTCTATCCCAATATTCTTGTCTGGAATTATCTTGATATGAAAATCTTTTTCTAAATTTTTCAAAAGAGGAAGACTCGAATTTGGAGTCATGAAATTGAAATTTTATTGCATCTGCTCCATTTTCTTTCGCAGATTTAGCAAATGATTTAGCTATACCCAAAGAACCATCGTGAGCTAGACCAACTTCTGCGATTAATAAGGGTTTTTTATATTCTTTCATTTAGTAGTTATTTATATTTTGTGAACTTCTTTTTAACTCCTTCTTCAACTCGTCATATTCTCTCATTTTTTTTTTTATAAATTTAATAGTTAGTTTTGTTTTAGTTGAAATACCCTTTGGCGTTAATACATATATGTAATTGATTTTGTTGGGATTTTTTTTAAAATTTTGAATTTTTATTAGTCTTTTTTTATTTAATTCTTTAATGCAATAATTTAGCTTCCCAAGACTAAAACCTAAAATATTCGCAAGTTCTCTTTGCGTTGAGTTAGGTTTTTGTTCTATTTTCCTAAGTAATGCAAAAAAATCATCCTCGTTTTTTTTCATATTTAATTAAGAGAATTTTATTTACCATATAGTTCAAAATTTGAACAGAAAAAACAATTTTGAAATTCTTCTTTGACAAATAATATTTATTCCTTTAAAAAGCAAAATGTATTGAAATGCATGGTGGGAAATCAGTGTGAAATTCGCTGGCTGTACCTGCAACCGTAAAGTCGGAGCGCCACCCAATATAGTCCGCTGTTGAATGATGGCCAGGAAAAGTCTAATTCATTTTTAAACATCGGCATACAAAAAAGGATGCTGATGAAAAAAAAACTAATCTATTTTTTTATTTTCTTTCCATATATTTGGTCAAATTCAATAGCAGATATACCAATAATTGTAATATCACCAAGCAAGAAAGCTCAATCAATTTCAACAATAGGAACAAGTGTAACAGTCCTAGATGAAAAATTTTTTACTGAAACTGAAGAAGTTTTTCTTGGGGATGTTCTGTCAAATAATTCTACTAGTATTAATTTTTTTCAAACTGGTGGTTATGGATCTACATCTGCGGTTCAACTAAGAGGATTGCCAAAAAGATATTCAACAGTTTATATAGATGGGGTTAAAATGTCAGACCCATCTAGTGTTTCTAATGATTTTGATTTCAATAATATTCTAACAAGCCAAATATCTAGAGTTGAAATTCTTAAGGGAAATCAAAGCTCAGTTTATGGTAGTGGAGCAATAGGCGGAACTATAAATATAACAACAAGAAAACCTGAAAAAGGTTTTAAAAATAAATTAAATTATTCATCTGGATCTAATAATACTCATAATTTATCTTCATCAATATCAAACTCTGATGATGACAAAGATTATCTTCTTACGCTGGAAAGATTTCAGACTGATGGTATTTCTGCAATGTCACATAATGATGAGAATGATGGGTATAAATCAAATAATTTATTAATGAAATACAATTATAGATTTCAATCAGATTTAGAATTAAAATCTAACTTAAGATTAGCTGATACATATCTTCAGTATGATAAAGAACTAAATACTGCAACAGCAACACATTCTGAAGAGCAAGATACAACCGAATTATCATCAAATATAACTTTAAATTATAAAACTTTTAACAATTTAGAAAATAATTTTACAATTGCTAATACGATTATAAAAAGAAATTACGGCGCAGCAGCTGGAAGTGGCAATACATCCAAAGATAAGTATTTGGGAGATAGGCTGAGTTTTATTTATAATGGAAATTATAATTTTAATTTAGATAATAGTATTACATTTGGAATTGAGAAAGAGGAAGATAAGATAGGATTTAATAAGGATTTAAAAGGAAATGAATCTAGAATTAATGATATAATTTCAAAGTATTTTGACTATCAAACAAGAGTTGCGGAAAATTTGTACTTAACTTTAGGCTCAAGATTTGATGAACATTCAATTGCTGGAAATGAAGACTCTCATAGAATAACAAGTGCTTATATCTTTAATGACAAAAAAACAAAATTAAAATCTTCCCTCGGAACAGGATTTAGGTTTCCATCTCTTTATGAAATGTATTTTGTTTATGCTGCTAACGCTGACTCATTAAATTATGTGAAAGCTGAAAAAAGTAGAAGTTTCGACTTGGGAATAGAAAAAAATTTTTTGGATAACAAAATAAAATTAGATGTAAATTATTTTAATCTCGAATATTCTGATGTTTTAGAGGGTTGGAAAACTGGTAACAGTTCTGGGTTAAATTATACTACTCAAAATATGCATGGAACAGTAAAATCTCAAGGGATTGAATTTTTTTCAAATTTCAAAAAAAGTGAAAATTTAAATTTAAATTTTAATTATACTTATACATCAACTTATGATGGGGCAGAGCAAGATGATCCAGATAAAAGTAGCTCGTACTCGAATGTACAAATGGTTAGGGTTCCAAGACATTTTTTAGGTTTTTCTTTAGATTATAAAATTCCATATAAAAAACTTAGGTTTAAAATTAATACTAAATGGTCAGATGAAATGAGAGATTATGGAAATGGGAATAGAACATATAATGATGAAAGACTTGACGATTTTATTTTAACTAATTTAAAATTAAGTTGCGATTACACAAAAAAATATAAATTGTTTCTAAATATTAATAATATTTTTGATGAAAATTACGAAACAGCAAAAGATTATTCCCAACTTGGAAGAAATTTTTATTTTGGTATTAAACAAAATTATTAAAAAGCTTTATTTTTAAAAAAATAAATATAAATTGGAAAAAATGACTTATTTAAAATTTTTTATAGGCATATTAGCCATTGTAATTGCGAGTAGGGTTCTTCCTCATCCTCCAAATTTTACACCATTAATTGCTTTAAGTTTATATTGTCCAATTTTTTTAGGTGCAGGTTATATATATGCAGTTTTATTGAGTTTTGTACTCACTGATATATTTATTGGTTTCCACCAAACTTTACTTTTTACTTGGGGAAGTATTTTTATAATTGGAATTTTATCAAGATATTTTTGTAGAGACTTTAAAAAAAGAATTCTGGGTGCATCTATAGCATCGATATTCTTTTTTATAATTACAAATTTTGGAGTTTATCTTACAGGTATGTACGGGTATAGTTTTGATGGTTTAATCAAATGTTATTTTATGGCAATTCCATTCTTGACGAATACGATCGTATCAACAATCATATTTTCACTAGTAATTGAAATTCTGATTAAAATAAATTATCAAAGAAAAGTGTTAAAATAATCAGTTTAAATAAATAGTAAAAATAATTCCTAGTTTAGTTAATCTAAATTTATTATTTGTTTTATCTAAAAATTTTTTTCAGTGCATAAATCAAGCCAATTGAGCTATTAGTACTGGTCAGCTGCACGCATTACTGCGCTTCCACACCCAGCCTATCAACGTGGTGGTCTACCACGGCTCTATAGGAAG
>Ga0181568_10000547_pt1 | contig 33809 bp, 28 predicted proteins | sample 101ome_20_FD_133758 | JGI IMG/M metagenome (GOLD analysis project Ga0181568, IMG submission 133758) | Coastal salt marsh microbial communities from the Groves Creek Marsh, Skidaway Island, Georgia - 101404AT metaG (megahit assembly) | ecosystem: Environmental > Aquatic > Marine > Intertidal...
ATGGCCTCCTCATCTTCTTGCGAAATGAGGGGAATGAACTCGTGGTCCTGTGCATCGCTCAGCGCCCAGGTATCTTCTCCATGTTGGTCTTCAAACATCAGCTTCTTTTCTTGCTCCGTGTTTATACACTTCAAACCCCGTGCCACGCAGGATTCGGACAATGTGGCAGGCGGTTTTGTCAGTCAATCTTTTGAAAGGAAACGCGAAGTGGCCAGCTCATGTTGTTGCCTCCAAACCTCAATTTCGTTTTCAGACAAGGCCTTTCCTCGGCGCGACATCACGCGCTCGGCGGTATCGACGAATTTGTCAAAACTGTGCAGGGCCCAATTATCTCCACCTCCCCAAGAGAAGGAGGGGATGTGTTTGGGCTGGAACCCACCTCCGTAGATGTTGCACCCAGCGCCGACAATTGTGCCGGTATTGAACATGGTATTGATGCCACTTTTGCTGTGGTCTCCCATCATCAACCCACAGAACTGCAAACCGCTATCCTCATATCGCTTTGTCGATTCCCTCCATAATCGCACGTTGGCGTAATTGCTTTTGAGGTTGCTGGAATTCGTGTCCGCCCCGAGATTGCACCATTTGCCGATGACGGATTGTCCCAAAAAACCGTCATGTCCTTTGTTGCTAAACCCGGTAAAAACGCAGTTTGATATTTCCCCTCCAATGCGGCAAGAAGGTCCGATGACCGTCCCTCCGTAAATGCGGGTGCCCATTTTAACAATCGATTCTTCCGAAATGGCCAATGGTCCGCGCAAGTGCGCACCTTCTTGGACCTCAGCTCCAGATGCGATCAAAATGATGCCTTCGGTCGCATTTAACGTACATGCCGTCAACTTGGCATCAGGGTGAATCCAAATGCGCCCAGGATCACCAATAAGGGTCACGTGGTCCGGGATGTCCAATTCATGCGCTGGTTGAAGAGCCCAACTGGAAATGACCTGTTCAGCTTTCGACGCGATCCACTGGGAGGCGAAGAGGAATAAATCGGTCGGATGCTTAATGAGAGAGACGGCATCAGGCAAAACTTCGGTTTGACCTGCGGGCTGGTGGGCACCGTTCCAGCGAAATAATTCATCTCCCTCCGAAAATAGGTTCTCGCCGGGTTTCAATTCCGCGATGGTTCGAACTGCCTTTTCATCTGGAATCCATCGGTCGTTGATGGCACCATGTTCAAGCGCAAAATGAACTTTATCTCGAAGGGATTGTTCGGATGTTGAAACGGTAGTGAAAGTTGTTTGTGCCCAGTGTTCCGCAATTGTGAGAGGCCCAACAAGCAAGCCCCCTTGCTGATGACCTCTACCCAGTGGATATAGGTCAACCCATTTCGCATCGGAAAAGAACGGAACAATCATAATTCAAAGGAGTCAAGAGCAAAGGTACGAAGCGAGCATAAGCAGAAGCGCTAATATGTGAAAGCAATGAAGGAAAGAGGAATAGCCCAGCAATTTTCAATCAAAGACCTCGAGCATTTTACTGGGGTCAAATCCCATACCATCCGTGCTTGGGAACAGCGGTATGATTTGTTGATTCCGAAACGAACCGCTACCAATATCCGTTATTACAGCGGCGATGATCTTAAGAAGTTGCTAAATGTTAGCTATCTGCTGGAACACGGAATGAAAATTTCGAAAATCGCTGATTTGTCGGAGCAGGCCATGTTGGACATGGTGCAGTATACCCAAATCGAAGAAGGTGGTCTCAGCGCGGTTTTCAGTCAGTTGAAAATGAGCATGCTTAACTACGATGAGCCCTTGTTTCGACAGGTCATAGATGAGTATGCAAGGGAACATGGGCTTGAAACCACCGTATTGAACGTGTTCTTACCGTTATTATCACAAATCGGAGTGTTGTGGTTGACCAATAGCATTTGTCCAGCACAAGAACACTTCATCAGTCATTTGATGCGGCAAGAGCTGCATTCTGCAATTTCTGGAGTCCAGTCTTCACCAGACGAAAACTTACCGGTGGTTATTCTGTATTTGCCCGAGCGTGAGATCCACGACATTAGTTTATTGTTCATTCACTACCTCTGTCGAGCTCGCAATGTGCGAAGTGTTTTCTTAGGAGCGAGTGTGCCGTTTAATGATTTGATTGCAGTTGCCGAGCAATTCCCAAATGCGCGGTTTGTCTCGTATTGCACGACACACCCTTCATCCACGGAGGCCGAGGCTTATGTGGAATTCGTAAATGCCGAATTCGGTGCAAGTGACAACAAATTTTTGCTAGCAGGGAAAGTTTTTGAAGGAGTAAAAGCACGGGGATGCGTTGAAACTGCTGCGGATGGCCATGAATTGGCTGCAGTGCTTTTTTCTTAATTGTCTCAGAATCAATTTTTTGAATTGATTACCAGGAGGTGATCTCCTAAATTGTTTAAACTTTTTCCAGAAAAGTTGAACAAAAACTTGGTTTCAAGGAAAGTTTGTTTAATCTTTGCTTCACATCGTTAAACAAAACGTTATGAGCACCCTTGAATTCAACACGCTTTTGGTTTCGAATAGAACTTTCCTCAAAGGCTTCGCCATCGGATTCACCCGAGACTCCCAAGACGCAGAAGACCTGATTCAGGATACCATGGTAAAGGCCCTTCGCTATAAGAATAATTTCAAGGAAGGTACCAACATCAAAGGATGGCTCTACACGATCATGCGCAACATCTTCATCAATAACTACAAGAGGAAGAAGTTTCAAAATACGATTTTGGATACGACGGAGAATCAATTCTACTTGAATTCAGGTTCTATGCAGTCAGATACTGTGACATCTGTCATTAATGAGCAGGATATAATCGGAGCGATAGAGGGTTTGAAACCAGAGTTCAAGGTCCCATTTAAAATGTTCCTCGAAGGTTACCACTACGATGAAATTGCTGACGAGCTCACCATTCCCATGGGCACGGTGAAGAGCAGAATTTTCCACGCACGGAGGAAACTCAGCACTGAACTGCAGGCCTTCAGGCACTGAGAGATAAATTATCGAAATAAAAGCAACCAACGGCATCTCCCGTTGGTTTCTTTTTTTGTGGTATACTTACATACCCTGAATGACCTAGCAATTCTGCACATGCATAAGTCCATTTTTTCCATCGCGCTTTCAGCAATCATGGCGTTTTTTGCTGTGAGCTCAGCAGCTCAATTGGATGTTGAAACAGGCCTCACATTAGAGGAATACGTCAACGATATCTTGCTGGGTAGCGGTATCCAAGCATCGAACATTACATACACGGGAGGAACCAATCAGCTCGGATACCTTACGGGAGGTGAAGATGTGTTTTCCATCAGTTCTGGATTGGTTTTGAGTTGTGACGTGGCAGAGAATTTGGAATGTCCAACTGATTTCTTGACGTGCGATGGTTGCCTAGGCAATGGATTCAACGACCCTGACTTATTGGATATTGCCAATTCGGTGCCTCCGCTTATCGGCCAATCCTTTTCGGTCAATTCTGTGAACGACGGATGTGTGCTGGAGTTTGATTTTGTGGCAGCAGGGGATACTGTGAGCTTCAATTATGTTTTCGGGTCTGACGAATATGAAACATGGATCAACACCCAATACAACGACGTTTTCGCATTTTTCTTAAGTGGCCCAGGCATAACAGGACCATACGATAGCCCTGCGGGATTTCCTGATGGTGCGGTCAACATTGCAGGCGTGCCCGATACAGATCCCGTGCTCCCAATTACCATCTCTTCGGTAAATTCGGGCACGAATCCTGAGTATTACATTGATAATCAGGGAGGAACGGATGTGTGTATCAATGGTTATACGGTTCCATTCACGGCTGAATGGCCTGTAGAATGCGGTGAAACTTATCACATCAAACTCGCCATTGCCGACGGTTCGGATACGGCCTTGGAATCTATTGTGGTTCTTGAAGAGGGTTCTTTCGAGTCCAATGCCGTTGTACAGATTGATTTGTCCATAGACGTTGGAGGACCAGAAGCCAATACCATTTACGAAGATTGTGGGCAAGCTACCCTAACGTTCGAACGTCCAGTTGAAACCATCCTTGAGATTCAGGAAATGGTCTACATCAATTACGGGAACAGCGAGGCCACGAATGGAGTGGATTACGGTCAGCCTCAACCCGACGGTTCACTACTGCCGCTGCCGGATTCGGTTATTTTCGAACCGTTCGTAAGTATTGTTGCATTTGATCTGGTCGCAGCAATTGATGGCATCACGGAAGGCCCAGAATTGGTCGAGATGCAAATCGAGAACGTTGCTGCGTGCAACGGTGGCGGATTGACCACTTACTTCACTTTCTACATCGCTGAAGATCCGCCGCCGTTTGTTGTGGAGGATTTTAGTGCTACGATTTGCCAGGGCGACGTCATCGAAGTCGGGCCTATCGTAACCGGTGGTTACGGGAACTATACGTTTGATTGGGATTGTCCTGAAGGAAATGGTGAATCACCAATCAGCATTTCGCCCTTGGATAATTGGTCGTGCTTCGTTACGGTGGGAGACACGTGTGATTTAGCCATCAACCCGCCGACCGTTGAGGTAGCGGTGGAGGTGCTCGAATTCCCTCCTTTGGAGATTGAGATCAACGAAGACGGACCTATTGTTTTGGAATGCAACGGAACGGCAGATATCTCTTCAACGGCTTCGGGAGGAGACGGCATGTATTCTTACACTTGGGAGGATCAGGATGGTGCCAATTTGTGGCCCTCATGGTGGGATCCGAGTATTCTCACGCTGAGCACATGGGCCAACGCCGATGAAGTGTTTGTCACCTTAACGGACGGCTGTGGTTTTGAAGTCACGGATAGCATAGAGATTGAATACAACATTCCACCCATTGAAATCACAGTGGATGAAGCGGTGACGGTACTTTGCAATGATCCGTTTACCATCCCTGCCTCCGCGGATGGAACCGCGCCATTTTTCTATACGTGGTTGAACGGCAACCAATGGTTAGACTTCGACGCGACACTGAATTGGCAAACGAGCAGCGATGCCACAATTACGTTGCAGGTTTCGGATAATTGCGGTCAGACGGAAGAAGCGACGGTGGAAATCACTGTTGATGCGCCAGATGTTGAGGTCAGCCTTCCTCAAGGCCTGGTTGGCCCGTGTACAGAGGTGTTCGACTTGCAAGCCGATGTTACAAGCGGATCAGGGGGGTACCAATATACTTGGTATGAGAACGGCATAAATATGAACGAGTCGAGTTCAAATGTGGACGTTCAGCTGTCATCGACCAGCACCATTTCGGTTAATGTGAATGATGGATGCGGACAAAGTGGAAGTGCGAGTGCTGTTGTTACCATCGACAATCCGCCTTTGGTCGTCGATTTGGGACCCGATATTTATGCGAGTTGTGTTGATTTCACCAACATCCCTGTAGAGATTATCAGTGGTGCTGGCAACTACAATTATGATTGGTTCATCAGCAGCGAGCCTTACGACCAAGGTCCAGACATCACAGTCCAATCATACGGAACTATTCCGATTTCTGTTTTTGTCACGGACGGTTGTGGCGGAGCGACCCAAGATTCTCTGGTTTATCACATTCCAGATATCCCGTTGACCATTGAGGTCACACCGAATGAAATCATTTGCGCTGGAGACGGAATATCGTTGGAGGTTGAAGCAATGGGAGGAGAGGAAGGCTTCGTTTATTACTGGCCAACACTCGGCGCTTATGGTCCTGTTCAATACATCACACCACTACAGTCGGCGGTGTATCCAGTTGTTGCAACGGATATTTGCGGTGAAGAAATTGATACTGCGACAAATATTGAAGTTCAATACCTGTTCAGTGACTTCATCGCCAGCATGTCTGAGACTGATGAGAATCTGTACACTTTCCGTGCGACGCCTTCACCGGAAGAGCCGTATGCTGGAGCGTACTCCTACCATTGGGATTTTGGTGACGGTTCGACCTCAGACGAACCCATTACAACTCACATGTTTGATGGCCTGGGCGACTACACAGTGACCTTGGACGTGACAAGTTGGGTTGGTTGTACAAACCAGGCCTACACGGTGGTTCGTGGTCCAGTTTTGCTCTACGTTCCGACCGCCTTCACGCCTAACAACGATGGAATCAACGACGGATTCCAAGTAATCGGGTCACAGATTATGAACTATGAAATTTGGATCATGAACCGATGGGGTGAAACGGTATTTCATAGCACAAGCCTGGATGACGTTTGGGTCGGCGATGTCCAAGGTGGAACGCACTATGCAGAAAATGGCATTTACAATTGGATCATTCGCCTGAAAGGATTCAACACCGATGCGGAGGAATACACGGGTACCCTTCAGTTGATGCGCTAAGCGTGCCAACAGATGGCATAATGCCTTTTCTTTGCGAGCATGACTAAAGATATGCGCGCTGTGCGTGGACCCTTCATTGTGGTCACGACCTTGTTTTTCATGTGGGGATTCATCACCGTGATGGTCGATGCGTTCGTTCCCCGATTGAAAGATGTTTTTGAGCTTAATTTGTTGCAAGCAGGGTTGGTCCAATTTGCGTGGTTCGCTGCCTACGGCCTTTTGAGCATTCCCGGTGGAAATCTGATTGAACGAATAGGCTACAAGCGGGGAATCTTGGTGGGCTTGGGAATGGCAGCTTTGGGATGCCTGCTGTTTTATCCTGCAGCCGAGACTCGGATTTACGAATTGTTCTTGCTCGCGCTTTTTGTCGTTGCTGGTGGAATTACAATTCTACAGGTGGCAGCCAATCCTTACATATCAGTCCTTGGAGCGCCCGAAAAGGCTTCGAGCCGGTTGAATTTGGCGCAGGCCTTCAATTCGTTGGGTACCACCATCGCGCCCATTTTGGCTGCGAGTTTCTTGTTGAGTGACCAAATCTTAACAACGGAGGAACAATCGGCACTGAGCCTCGAGCAACTCAATGCGTATCGCATAGGAGAGGCAGCGGCGGTTCAAGGTCCTTTTGTAGCCTTAGCGCTTGGTTTCTTGCTTTTGGCGGCGCTGATTGGCTTGAGCAAATTGCCGCGAATTCTCGGTGGCAACATGCGCGGAGGGATGGCTAATGTTTGGTCGAATCGAACGCTGCGATATGGAGCACTTGGGATTTTTGTGTATGTCGGAGCCGAAGTGGCTTTGGGCTCTTATATGGTTGGTTACGGACTCGAACTGGGCGCAGATGGCATCATTCGTGAGAGCAGTGGATTGGCGACCCTGGCAGAATTTGCCGCTGGAATTGGAGGGAAAAGTTTAGCGGGAATGGATGCCAAAGGGCTTATCGGTGCTTTGCTCACGTTTTATTGGGGTGGTGCGATGTTAGGGCGATTTATCGGTTCGTTCATGATGCAACGAATAGCTCCAAGTCGCTTGTTGGGTTGGTTTGCGATAGGAGCTTGCTCATTGATTGTTTTGAGCATCGCCTCGAGTGGCGTTACAGCCTTGCTGGCTTTGATTGGTGTCGGTTTGTTCAATAGCATCATGTTTCCGACCATATTTACCTTGGGAATCGGTGAATTGGGAGACTTGAAGCCATTGGGGAGTGGAGTGCTCTGCACAGCCATTGTTGGGGGTGCATTCATTCCACCTGCTGTAGGCGCACTGGCAGATGGATTTGGCTTTGCTGTGGCTTTGGTGTTACCGGTGATGTGCTACGGTTACATCTTGTTTTTCGCAAATCGAATCGCCCAGACTTGATTTTCTGGCTTGATTTTTTAATTATTCGATAAAATTCCTTAACAAAGGAGCAATCTTTATGCACACTGACAACTATTTGGTCGGTTTTTGTGTTCATTAGATGTCTAGAACATAACGAACGTCTAGAACGAGTTCAAAATAAACGACCATGGCACGTAAAAAGCGAGAAAAGGAATTGCAACCGAACATTAAAGTCCGATTGGACCGAAGGACGGTGATTACGGTGCGTGATCAAGAGAAGCTGGCGTTTTGGAAAGAAAAGTATCCAGCTCTGGAAATACTCGAAGAATAAGCACAAGCTCAGTACTTCGTTTACCATAGATGCAAACGACAAAAGCAAAAGGCCGGATGATTCCGGCCTTTTGCTTTGCTGCTACCTTTTCTGGTGGCAGAAACTATTTCATAGAGTAGGCTACTCGGTTCTTATGCCATTTCGCTCTGCTTCCAAGGGGCGAAGGCTAGCTGTTCTCGTCCTTTCTTCGTCAGGGTGTACCCATTTTTGTTCTGCAGCATGCCATCTAGGTACAAATTGGTAATGCGTTCTCCAATTCGGGCTTGCCCTACACTCAAATCTGTGTCTGCCTCTATGCGTTTCCAGAAATTTCGTTCCAGTACAGCGAGGCGGATGTGGGTTTGCTGTTCTTGCTTATACGTTTGAATAATATCGAGGATCATGTAATCGTACTTGTCCATAGGTCGTGATTTGGTGTAGGTTAGGGAGGCGATTAAGTGTGGTTGTGCAGCGGTTAAATAATGACACCGAACACTTGCAAAATACTCAGCGCCACGTGCAAAGTCGGCTCATTGCCAAGTGAAATATGAACGAATTGTTAACGACCTCTATAATTTTGTGAATTACTTGTGAATTGGCTCCGAATCAGAGGTTTGGGTCCAGGACATACGGAGTGTTTTTCCAGCGCACAAGTGAGTCCTTATCATCTTCATGTAGTTGTCGCGACTGATTTCACGAGCTCCCAAGGATTTGAGGTGGGGGTTGCTGATTTGGCAATCAATTGGGCCGAAATTTTGGGACTTCGCCCATTTTACCAAATGGAAAAAAGCCACCTTGGAAGCATTACTGACGAGCGAAAACATGCTTTCCCCGAAAAACATCCGCCCAATGCTCACTCCGTAAAGACCTCCGACCAGTCTTCCATCCTGCCAACTCTCAAAAGAATGCGCTAAACCGAGCTCATTTAGCCGCAAATACGCCTGCACAATATCCTCGGAAATCCATGTTCCTTCGTTGCTTTTTCTGATGTCTGCACAGTTTCGGATGACTTGTTCGAATTCGGTGTCAATGCGCACTTCGAAGGATTTGCGGTTGAGGATACTCCGCATGCTTTTTGAAACTTTCAATTCCTCTAGGTACAAAACAGAACGCGTCTCTGGCGCCCACCATAAGATGGGGTCATTTTCACCATACCAAGGGAATATGCCGCTTTCATAAGCTGCGATGAGTCGAGCTTCTTGCAAGTCGCCACCGATTGCCAACAATCCTTCCCATGCCTCTTCAACAGGTGGAAAGCTGAGTGTTTCATCGAGAAGGGTAACTTTTGGTGGATTGCTCATGTCGGATCTAATGTACTGGGCTTTGATGAGAAATGTTGAATTTTGTTGCATGGAACACCGAGCGGTTGACTTGGAAGTGCAGTTGAGGGATTCGTTGCAATTCGCACAAGGAAAATTTGGAATAGAGGCCGATGCATTGATGCCATTCGATCGGCCCACACCCGAATCCGCAGCAGCAAGTGGATTACGCGTTCGCTATGCGGGTGTCGTTTTGACTGTTTTCCCGAAAAACCAAGAATGGCAGGTAGCTTTGATGAAGCGCACAGAATATCCTGGTGTACACAGCGGTCAAATCTCGATTCCAGGCGGTGAATTTGAAGAAGCGGATGAAAATTTGAGGCAAACCGCTGTACGCGAATTTGAAGAGGAGATGGGAGTTCGGCTTCTGGATTCAGCATTGATCGAGGGGTTGTCGGATCGATTCATTCCTCCGAGCAGCTTCAGCGTAGCTACATTCATCTCCGTATTAGACTCAGAGCCTTCTTGGAAAATCGATCCATTGGAGGTGGCAAAAGTGGTGGTGGTCCCCGTTCGTCATTTGACCGATCCTGATGCACTAATTCTGACGCCCATTGAATTGAAGTCGGGAGTGCACGTGAATTTACCGGCCTTTCATTGGGGAGGAGAAGTCATATGGGGAGCGACGGCGATTATCCTAACGGAATTTGCACTGATGTGGCGAGAACTCGGGCACGCGGACTAACGTACTTTTGCCCCATGAATGGAATGAACGGACTGTACTCGGCAAAGCGAGAGGAAGTACTCACGTCATTGGCCACCGCACGTGAGCGCGGTACATTGGAGTGGGTGCGCCCGCTACTGGAGGTGTTCAAAGACCATACCGACGAAGCGATCAGGCAAGAAGTCTGGGATATTTTGGGCTCTTTGAAGATTTCGGATGCGGCGGCGGTCTTTTCAGATGCACTGGAAGATCCTGAATTCAAAGCCATTCGCGCGGATGTAATCTGCTTTCTTTGGAGTTGTGGATTTCTCCATGAAGACGATCTCAAAGCGGTAGTCCAAGCTGCGGTTGAGGGCGATTTCCGCTGTGTAATGGAAGCATTGACGTGGGTGGAAGAGTTGGAGTCAGTTAACGATGAGCATGCCTTGCTTGATGCCATCCTCATGGTTCGAGGTATGGTAGAAGGGGAGGAAAATGCGTCAGACGCAATGGGCGCAGACGATTGCGTTCCCTTGTTTCGCGACATGCTCGCGTCCCTCCAGCGGTTGGAGCGCAATCAATAAATCAGGTCTGAAGGATGCCCGTTCGGAAGGGTTCCACTGGCGCATGATTGGCCATTTGAATGCCCGTGCTGATCCAGTGTCGAGTGTCCACGGGATCGATGATGGCATCAACCCAAAGCCGAGCTGCGCCATAAACGGGGTGCATTTGTGATTCGTACCGTTTGGCGATCTCTTCATACAAGGCCTTTTGCTCTTTAGAATTCGGTTTCTGGCCTGCTTTTTTCAACCGAGTAACTTCGATTTGTTGAAGCACTTTGGCAGCTTGATCGCCTCCCATCACGGCGATTTTTGCCGTGGGCCATGTGACGATGAGGCGGGGATCATAAGCTTTTCCGCACATGGCGTAATTCCCCGCGCCATAGCTGTTTCCGACAATGACGGTAAACTTCGGCACCGTGGAATTCGCCACGGCATTGACCATTTTGGCGCCATCCTTGATGATTCCACCGTGCTCACTTCGCGACCCCACCATGAAGCCCGTGACATCTTGTAAGAATACCAAGGGAACGCCCTTTTGGTTGCAATTCATGATGAATCGCGCCGCCTTATCGGCACTGTCCGAATAGATGACACCGCCGAATTGCATCCCATCCGTTTTGGACTTGACCAATTTGCGCTGATTGGCAACGATTCCTACGCTCCACCCATCGATGTTGGCATATCCCGTAATGATAGTCTGTCCATAATTACGCTTGTACTCGGTGAAACTATCCGCATCAACAAGTGCATTGATGAGTGCATGTGTGTCATAGGGTTGTGCCCGGTCTGGCGGAAGTATGGAGCATATCCGGTCTAGTGAAGGAGGAGACGACTCATTGCGTTGGAAACCCGCCATGGAATCCGGTGATTTCAAATGGCTCACGAGACGTCGAAGGGTTTTAAGGGCTTCCGCATCGTTATCGCATGCATAATCCACCACACCACTGATGCTACTGTGCGTGTTGGCGCCACCGAGCGATTCATTGTCAATGTCCTCTCCGATTGCAGCCTTGACCAAATAACTCCCCGCCAAGAAGATGCTGCCTGTACCGCGGACGATCAAAGCCTCGTCACTCATGATGGGCAAGTATGCACCACCTGCCACACAAGAGCCCATGACCGCTGCAAATTGCGGAATTCCCATCGCGCTCATTCGGGCGTTGTTTCGAAACATCCGTCCAAAATGTTCTTTGTCTGGAAAAATCTCGTCTTGCATGGGCAAGTAAACCCCTGCGCTATCAACCAGATATATGATAGGCAGGTGATTTTCCATCGCAATTTCCTGTGCCCGCAAGTTCTTCTTGCCTGTGATTGGAAACCACGCCCCAGCCTTCACCGTTGCGTCATTAGCGACTGCCACGACCAATCTTCCGTGAACGGGGCCGATTTGGACGACGACACCTCCTCCTGGACAACCGCCCTGCGCCTCGTACATGTCCTCACCAGCAAGGGCCCCGATTTCTATGGGACGCGCCTCTGAATCGAACAAGGCAGCCAAGCGTTCCCTTGCAGTCATTTTGCCTTTTTCATGTTCCCGCTGGATGCGCTCTGCACCACCTCCTTGAGCAGCGATTTCAATGCGGTCACGAATAGGAGTCCAAGCCAATCGCATGGCGTCCTCGTGGCGATTTGCTTCAATATCGGATGGATTCGCTGATTTCGGCATAGGGTAAAGTTAAGTGGAGAGGTACATTTGTCGTATGATGGCAACAAAAACCTTCTGGAATCCGAGCAAGTGGCTGGTGTGCTGTGCTCTTACTGCGGGTGGTTTGGTCGGTTGCACACATGTCGAGGAAACGGATAAATTCTCATTGTCGAAGCGCTTTGAAAACCCAGATTTTGCGGAGGGATTTCGCTGGAGGGAATGGGGAATAGACGCAAACAATTCAACATATCGATGCCTGGAAATCGCAGAAATTCCCAGCCATCAAGTCATCATGACCGTTTACCGAGACAGCATTAGTTTTCGTGCTGATGCTCAGCGGTTGCATGGGAAATCCGTTGTTCTTTCATCCCAGGCGGAGGGGATTGCCACATTGAGTTCTACACACGTAGCGCTCTTGGAAGCTTGGGATGAATCATTGCAATATTGGTCTGGGGGCGGATACCTTGAGTTCGTTCAATCTGATGTCGCCCAAAACTTGATCGCTTCAGGCCAAGTTGCAGATTTTGGCGGAAATCCAGAATGGAATTATGAAGCCCTGCTAGCTTCAAATTTCCGAGTTTTCTGCATTTATCCGTACGGGAATCCCATGGAACACGTGGAGCGTTCCGGTTCATTACCCATTGTACCCATCTTGGAATATCTGGAACCCACGCCGTTGGGACGGGCAGAATGGATGAAAGCCTTGGCTTGGATGGTGGGTGATGAGGCGTCCCAAAAGGCCAACCTTGTTTTCGCTCAAATCGCCAAGAACTATGCGGTGGTGAAGAACCTGCCGCTGCCCACTAAAGACTCGTTAATGGTTTTTACCGGCAGTGTGAATCAAGGAGAATGGTCGGCTCCAGGTGGAGGGAGTTTGATTGCTACCTTTTTGGCTGATGCAGGTGTCCGTTATTTCCTAGATCAAGACACCGGAACCGAAAATGTGGTCCTTTCCATGGAAGAAATGATGGAGATGAAAACGCGAGCCGATGCATGGGGGATGGTCATGTTTCACCCGAATTCTGGCCCCATGACTCAGCGAATGATTCTGGAACAGGATCCGCGCTATACGTTGTTTGTTCCTGAATCTGAAAGAATTTTTGTTGCCAACACGGCCAGTTGTGACTACTTCGGTTGGTGGGTTGCCCACCCCGAAGCGATGTTGAAGAATCTCAAAACCCTATTTTACGGTGGACGTGATTCGGAAGGACAGGGCGTGACGAATGAACCAATGTGTTTCGAATGGGCCGTTCACTGAACATATCGCCATTTCTCTTGAGCGCAGGGGTCGTCATGGGATTGGCCTTGTCGCATGTCGTATGGGGTACGACTGAGGCGTCCTTTTTTTCATGGATGTATGGTGAAGCAGACGAGGTGACCACAGCGATCATGATGCAAATTCGTATTCCTCGGGTGCTCACGGCCATGGGAGCAGGAGCAGGATTGGGGCTCTGTGGGTTGCTGTTGCAAACGTGGTTTGGGAATCCGTTGGCGGGTCCTTCAGTCCTGGGCATCAGTTCGGGTGCTGGCATGGGGGTTGCCTTGGTTGTGCTAGCAGGATTTGCTGGGGGTTGGGCCGCTACGGCTTCGGCAGCAGTTCTGGGCAGTATCCTTGTGCTATTGGGGCTTTTGCTAGTTGCACAGCGATTTCGAGGCATGACCACCCTGTTGATTTTTGGACTGATGCTCAATTATGTTTTGGGCGCATTGATCACGATTCTGCAGGCTGAAGCGAAACAAGATGCGTTGCAACAATTTGTATTCTGGGGCATGGGTACTTTTGGTCAAAACACCATGCTGCTTGCCACAGGCTTGCTCGGTTTGGTCGGGCTTGTGCTGTCCAAATCTTGGTTCATGAGGAAAAATTTGGATGCCTGGACGTTGGGTGAAATCACTGCTCGAAGCATGGGGGTGTCAGACAGGCAGATGCGTTGGAATCTTCTTTTGCTGACAGGGTTGACCACAGGAGCGGTCACGGCCATTTGCGGTCCGGTGGCTTTTCTGGGGCTCGCAACACCGCATGTCGTGCGCTCATTTTCACGGAGAAGGACGCACGATTTTTTAATTCCAATGACGGCGCTGTGCGGGGCAGGATTGGCGCTGCTGGCGGATTGGGGCGTGAAGGGTTTTGGCGGAGTCTTTGACGGTTGGCCATTGAATGCCGTTTTGTCACTGTTAGGTGGCCCCATGGTCATTTGGGTATTAATTAAGAGAGGATGGACACCCGAATGAATCATCAAAACCACCCCATCCTTGAATTGAGGGAAGCGTCAATCGGTTACAGTGGAAGATTACCATTGTTGTCACGGATCAGATTTGCATGGAGGCCTGGGGGGATTCACTTACTTCTGGGACGAAATGGCGCTGGGAAAAGCACGTTGATCCGAACCCTAGCAGGATTGATGCGTTCGATGGATGGAGAGGTCAGGATTGCGGGAGAATCAGTCTTTGCCTTATCATCGAAAGATCGTGCTCGCCGATTGGCCTACGTTCACAGCACCCCGCCGCGAACAAGTGAATTGAAGGTGGGAGAGGTGCTGCTTTTGCAAAGATGTGAGGAAGCAGAGGCACGCCGCATGCTGCATGAATTTGGAGACGAATCTTGGTGGGAAAGGCCGCTCTCTGCTTTGAGTGATGGTGAAGCACAACGGGTGATGTTTGCGCGCTGCATGCTCCAACGCACGGATTGGATTTTGTTGGATGAACCCACAGCTTTTCTGGATGCTGTTGCCCGAAGAAGATTTTGGAACCTCTTGGAGCAAGCCGCCCAAATGGGACGAGGCATCTTGGTAGCTACGCATGATTTTACGGAAATCGATAAGCGGCTCATTGCATCAGTCACCCTGGTTTCAAGTGCAGGGCTAACGGAGTTAGATCCGTCACAATCTCCCGCAGACTGGACAATGGAAATGGCGTAGCTTTTGAAACATTGGGCATTCGCAGCGGTTATCCCCAGTGTGCATGGGTTACTTTTACCCTGGAAATCTGAAGCGAGCAACTGATGCCATCCATTACCCGAATGATTGTGACCTTTTTGATCATGGCTTCGCTGTTGGCGGCTGTTGAATGGTTGGCATTTCGGTTGATTCAGCGCAAATGGGGAAGCCTTCCGGATTGGTTCATCATCAAAAGATGGTGGATTTTGGTTGCAATCTTGATATGGGTAGGATTTTTGGTCAATGGTTTTATGTGGCCAACTTGGCGCGTGACGCGCCCGCAATTGCTGTCAATCTTGTCCATTTCCTTTTTCACAGTGTTTGTTCCCAAATTGATCTTGGCTGGTTTTGAATTCATGGAATTGCTGCGATCGGCCGCAGAATGGGGAAGTTCAACGGCAACGGGTTCAAGTCGACCCATTTCTCGAAAATCGTTTCTTACAGATGTTGGGCTTGTTGCCTCGGGGTTGACTTTTAGCAGCTTTCTCTATGGTGTTATCTGGGGGAAATATGCGTATCGTACCGAGTATGTTCGCGTTCCTATTGACGGGCTTCCAAAAGTTTGGGAGGGTTTCAAGATGGTCCAAATTTCTGATGCGCATTTAGGGAGTTTCACGCAGACTCCTAAGCCTGTTTTAGAGGCACTTAAAGGCGTAAGCCAATTGAATGCGGATGTAATCTTGTTTACAGGTGATTTGGTGAATACGCACGCTGACGAAGCAGAGCCTTGGATTCCGGCATTTTCAAATCTATCCGCTCCACTCGGGAAATTCTCCATCATGGGTAACCACGACTACGCCGATTATGGACCATTTGAGGAGTCGGAGAGGGAAATGAGCCGGAAGCGGTTGCGTGAAATACATCAGGAAATGGGCTTCCGTTTGTTGCAGAATGAGCATGTGGTTTTTGAGCGCAACGGATCAAAATTGGTATTGATTGGCGTAGAAAACTGGGGAAGGGGCTTTCGAAAAAACGGTGATTTACCGCGCGCCATGAAAGGTAGTGGATGCGAAACCCACCCCACGATTTTGATGAGTCACGACCCCACGCATTGGGAAGAGCAAGTCATGGGCAATCAGGCACCAATCGAACTCACATTGAGCGGTCACACGCACGGGATGCAATTCGGAATTGAAATTCCTTGGCTCGGTGTTAAATGGTCACCAAGTAAGTGGAGATACAAGCGTTGGGCAGGTTTGTACTCCGAAGGAACGCAGCATCTCCATGTCAACCGTGGATTCGGTGTTTTGGGATTTCACGGCCGCATCGGGATGCCGCCTGAGATCACGGTGCTCGAGTTGCATCGCGCATGATAGGGGCGAGAATCCCTACGAACGCTGTAATATTGTACCCTCATTCAATTATTGGATATGTCAGACGATAAAAAAGTCATCTTCAGCATGCACAAGGTCAACAAAGTGACCCCTGCTGGAAAACACATCTTAAAAGACGTAACACTTGGTTTCTACCACGGGGCCAAAATTGGAATCCTCGGTGCGAACGGTGCAGGTAAATCCACTGTGATGCGCATCATTGCTGGATTGGATGAGGCGTTTACCGGTGATGTGACATGGTCGCCGGGCATTACGGTTGGTTACCTTTCTCAGGAACCGCAGTTGGATGAGTCGAAAACTGTGCGCGAGATTGTGGAAGAGGGAACGGCAGAGATTGTCGCTGTGCTGAAAGAGTACGAAGAAATCAACGCCAAATTCATGGATGAGGAAGTCCTGAATAACCCAGACAAAATGGAGGCTTTGATCAACCGTCAGGCCGAAGTGCAGGACCGAATCGATGCCTTGAACGCGTGGGAACTCGACACCAAATTGAGCATCGCCATGGACGCGTTGCGATGCCCACCGGATGACGCGAAGATTGACGTTTTATCTGGAGGTGAACGTCGACGTGTGGCCCTATGCCGATTGCTCTTGCAGCAACCGGATGTGTTGCTTTTGGACGAGCCTACAAACCACCTGGACGCGGAATCCATTGATTGGTTGGAGCAACACTTGGAGCAGTACCCTGGAACGGTGCTCTGTGTGACACACGACAGGTATTTCTTGGATAATGTGGCCAAATGGATTTTGGAATTGGACCGGGGAGAGGGCATTCCATACGAAGGGAATTACGCGTCATGGTTGGAACAAAAGTCCAAGCGCCTCGCTCAAGAGGAGAAGCAAGAATCGAAACGACGGAAGGAATTGGAGCGTGAATTGGAGTGGGTGCGTCAATCCCCGAAAGGTCGCCGCGCCAAAAACAAGGCCCGTGTCAACAACTACGAGCAGATGCTTGCGGAAGGCACGAACGAGAAGGACGCACGATTGACCATTCCAATTCCCAATGGTCCGCGATTGGGCAATGCAGTGATCGAGGCAACCAACTTGCAGAAGGCCTTTGGAGATCGTTTGTTAATTGAAAACCTCGATTTCAATTTGCCGCCTGCTGGCATAGTCGGAGTGATAGGTCCTAATGGCGCTGGTAAGACGACACTGTTCCGGATGATCATAGGGGAGGAGCAGCCGGACAATGGCAGCTTCAGCGTTGGCGAAACCGTAGAAATTGGATATGTGGATCAGCGTCACAAGGAAATAGATCCTGAGAAAACGGTTTGGGAGGTGATCAGCGGAGGCAACGAACAATTGGAAATTGGAGGGAAACTCTTCAACAGCCGCGCCTACGTCTCCCGCTTCAACTTCAACGGGGCAGACCAGCAAAAAAAGTGCGGCGTACTCTCTGGAGGGGAGCGGAATCGATTGCATCTCGCCATGACGCTCAAAACAGAGGCGAACGTATTATTACTCGATGAGCCGACAAACGACATCGATGTGGATACATTGCGCGCGCTCGAAGAGGGCATTGAATCGTTTGCAGGTTGTGCTGTCGTGATTTCGCACGATCGCTACTTCTTAGATCGCATTTGCACGCACATCCTGGCCTTTGAAGGCGATTCTCAAGTCTATTGGTTCGAAGGTACTTATAGCGAATACGAAGAAAACCGCAAAAAGCGATTGGGCAATGTCGGGCCGCAGCGCGTGAAGTATCGAAAGCTAGTCCGTGGCTAAATACGTCGGTCGATATGCGCCAACCCCCAGTGGGCCCTTGCACTTTGGGTCTATGGTTGCTGCTGTGGGTTCCTGGCTAGATGCTCGGGCAAATCGCGGGAAATGGCTGCTGCGCATAGACGATTTGGATGCACCTCGTGTTGCCGCTGGCTCCATTGATTCCATCCAACGGACCTTGGAGGCTCACGGTTTGCATTGGGATGACAGCATCGTATTTCAGTCGAGAAGATTCGAATCCTATGCGGATGCATTGGAACAATTGACACAGGCAGGCAAAACATTTTCATGTGCATGCACACGAAAGGATTTAATGGCCTTCGATATTTACCCTGGAACGTGCAAGCACCGGGAGGATGTTCCGCCCAGGACGATCCGCTTGGATGTCCCCGATACAAACATTGAATGGTACGATCGCGGTCTCGGTTTTCGATCGTTTAAACTGGTCAAATCGATTGGCGATTTTCCATTGCGAAACGCCCACGGAATCTACAGTTACCATTTGGCCAACGTGGTCGATGATATAGCATTTGGTGTAAGTCATGTCGTGCGCGGCGCCGATCTTGAGCAGTCGACGGCAGCCCATCTCCATTTGCAGTCAGAGTTAGGGGGCAGTCCAATAGTGTATTACCATTTGCCACTCGCTTTGGATGCTTCAGGCGTTAAATTATCCAAGCAAACAGCTGCATCACCAGTCGACAACCGCCACCCACAGCACACTTTGAACGACGTTTATTCGCATTTGGGAATGCACACAGTGCCAGGAGCGAGCACCGAAGAAGTACTCGAAAGTGGCATAGCGCAATGGAAGTCGATGCACCCAACTATCGGGTGAGGTCGTCGATTAGGGAGATCATCTCCCTAAATTCTCCTTCTTCGAATAATCGCGTGAGGAATACGATTTCGCCGCGGTCATTTACAACGACATTGCGGGTAACCCCTGTTTTCTGGCCAGCGATTCGATAAAACAAGTTGCCGGCAGGGTCTGGGGCAATGGGATAGGTGATGCCTGTAGCTTGGGCAAATTCGCTGATTTTATCTATCGGTTCATCCAAGTCAACCCCGATGAGTATGAACGGTCGTTCTCGGAAAGCTTGCCAAACGTCTTTTTCGAGATGGGGCATTTCTTTTCGGCAAACGCCACACCATGAAGCTGTGAATTGCAAAACATAGGTCTGACCGTACAAAGATTCTCGGGTGTATTCAGTTCCGTTCAAATCGGTCAATGAAAATTCTGGCACGACGTCGCCAACTCGGACAATGAAACCACGCTCATCCGCGGGGTGTTGAGCGAAAACGGATGAACTCATAGCAGCTGCGAAGGTGAGCCAGACGCTTAGAATTCGCATGGAAAAGCCGGGGGAGGATTGAGTGCACATGGTGTGTACAATGGGATTTCTTGATGAGATGGAGTGAAATGATGGTCTATGATGCTTTGAACAAACTTAATTGTCGTTTCAATGCACAATCTTTCCAAGAGCAAGGAATTGGCCAGTTCATGCCCTGCGTTTGGAAAGGCAATGAGCTCAACTTGATCGTGTTTAACCGCTATCGCGCCTCCACCCCAGAGCGTCATAGCGCCCTCGGAGTCCTGAGGACATTGGTGATGGATGGCTTCACAAAATGGCACCAACTGGTCACACGTGCCGTGAAAGCTCAACAATGGAATTGGCACAAATGAATCGACGGGTTCCATTGCACCTGAGATGGAGATGACGGCTTTAACTCCCTCAATGCATTGGTGATACGTACCGTAAAGAGCGGCTTCTGCACCGGCCGATGATCCGCTCACGATGACGCCATGGGGAAAATGCGATTCCATGGTCTGAATTGCCGCTCGGAGATCTTCTGCGGCCCATGAAATGGCCTCTCGTTTGTCTGCAACTGGTACATCGCAATGAAAACCACGTCCTATTTGGCGCAGCCTGTAATCCACGCTTACGACGGTCAATCCTTCCCGTGCCAAGGCCTCCGCAAATGCTCTGGAATGGGCGTCATTCCTGGCGCCTCCGCTAAAACCACCACCGTGAAGGAAAAACAACCCCCAACCGTTGAATTCTGAATCCGAATCGGGCCGATAAATGTCTAAGGCGAGGGTGTCTTTTCCGTTGGCACTGAGAAATCGAATCGTTTCAACTTCTGCACAATGACATTCAAAGGCCAATAGCAACCCGCCAATGACGCACACGAGGCGCAGTTGCATCAAGTGCGCTTTGCTTTTTCGGTCGCTGGCTCCTGCTCGCTATCGCTTCTGGGATGGAATTGATCGATTTGGCTGCGGAGGAAACGGCGGTCCAAGTGGGTGTAGATTTCGGTTGTCGCAATTTGAGCGTGGCCGAGCATTTCTTGGACTGCTCGGAGGTCGGCGCCTGCTTCCAGCAAATGGGTGGCAAAACTGTGACGGAAAGTATGGGGGCTGATGGTTTTTCGAACGTGAGCGTGAATGGCGACCCTGCGCAACATGGTAAAAGCCATTTGCCTGCTTAATCCGCGGCCTTGTCGCCCAAGGAATAGAATGTCTTCATGCCCTTTCATGGGAATGATGTCAGCGCGATACTGTGCGAGGTAATCATCGATGGCTTCCAATGCAGCCGATCCAATTGGAATCATTCGTTCTTTGTCTCCTTTGCCAATGACTTGGATGACCTTGTCCACAAAATTGACTTTGGATAGCTTCAACTCACAAAGCTCTGTTACCCGTAAACCGCAGCTGTACAAAACCTCGAGCATGGCTTTATTGCGAACCCCTTCACGTCTGGAGAGGTCTACGGCATCGATGATAGCGCTGACTTCTTTTACCGAGAGGACATCAGGTAATTTGCGTTGGGGCTTCGGTGCTTCAATCAATTCCACCGGATCACCCTCCATGATCTTCTCAAGACGGAGGTATTTGCAGAAGCTGCGAATCCCCGAAAGCATGCGAGCTTGGCTGTTCCGTGCGATGCCTTCATCGAATAGGAAGGCCATGTAACGTTCGATGTGGGCCATTTGAATCAAACCGGGATCAGCTATAGACTCTTGACTGGTGCAGAAATCCCTGAATTTGGCAATGTCACGCAGGTAGGCAGCAATGGAATTGGAGCTGAGTCCTCGTTCTAATGCTAGGTAAGTTTCGTAACCGTTTATGGTCGATTTCCAATTTGATTTAATTCGCGACATCAGGGTATCCAGGTTTGGTGGGAAATCAGAAGTGCTTCTTGCACGGTGATGCGATTCTTGCCCCGGTAAGCGGTGACAAAGGGGCCGGGAAACGAATGATGAGCTCGGAGTTCAACTCGTTTGTCCCGGGCATCGCTGTATTGAGGGAAATATCCAGTGGTAAATTTGTTCCAACCTCCGTGTAATTCACGCCCCACTTCACCAGGGTAGGCATATTCGCGCTTGACCAAGGTGATAGAGGCATCTTGGTGGGTTGCGAGCAATTGCACACGAAAAGCGATGTCATGTTTTGTTTGAGCGGCGGATGCTTGAACAGAGGAAGGGGACTGAAGGGGTGCAATTGCCGGGATCAAGCGCTCGACGGCTTGGCCTTCTTTAACCGTCGAAATGACCCCGTTAATCTCACTGGCTCGCTCGCGTTGAACGGCATAGGTGAGACGGATTTCAGTTGTTTCTGGCGCAGATTGCCAGATGTAAACCAATTCGGATTCGTAGCGGTCTCGGATATCAGATTCACCGTCTTCGAGGGGTGTAATGGAGGCGTCGGACGGAATGACTTCTTTAATTTTTAAAAATTGTCCAGGCTCAAACCCTTGAACGATTATGGCCATAGTTCCTTCGTTTCCGTCTTTATTCAGGTTCCATTCTCTGCGAGCTTGGAGCGATTGATTGTTGAAATCAGGGGGAGTTACCTGCTCCTCAATCTTCTTGGAAATTGAATGCGGTTCGAATTCAACGTCTCGGCGACTGCCGTTTTCGATGAACGAAAACCACTGGGTGACCATGCCGCCTTCAAATGCATCCGTGGCTGTGATGCTCAATTCAAGATGGAGGTTTTGTTGCTTCGGGATTTCGATCCAAATGAACTTAGCCTTTCCGTCTTGAAAGGAGAAAGAAGCCTGGTCTACTTCAATGGGGCTCACGGAAATTCCGATTGGGAATTCGAGTTGGAAGCGCGCAAAACCAGACGTTTTGTTAATGTCGATGTTCCATGAGGCAGTGTATGATTCTCCTGCAGCCAGGGCTTGGGGGAGGTCATGTTCTTCAACCAAACCCGCATTATTCGCGCTCCACCCCAGCGAGAGAAAGAAGCCAATCCCTAAAAAGAGCCAGCCGAGGTGTTTGAAGCAAATCATACAAGCAAGCTACCGTCGTACATAGAGGAGAATTGGTTCGGCTGGCATTTTTGCCAACATGCTTTTGTGAGGCATTCAGGTGAAAGTGCATGCCTCAATAGCGGGGTAGGGATAAAAAAATAGTCCTGTCCCAGCGTTCTGGGACAGGACCAACTTAACCAAATTATCACTTGATGCTTAGCTTGCGCTAAACTCACTTAAAACCATTACAAACATCGTGTGTGTTCTGCATGGTTAACGCGAAAGTGAAATTGGTTATTGACAGGGAGTCGTTAAAAAATGCGAGTGTTTGAATTTCCCGCTTTATACGCTATCTTTGCCGCCCTTTTGGGAACATAACTTACCGTGATGAAAACTGGAATCCACCCTGAGAATTACCGATTGGTTGTCTTCAAAGACATGTCAAACGAATACGCATTCCTCAGCCGTTCAGCGGCTGCGACGAAAGAAACCATTAAGTGGGAGGATGGAAATGAGTACCCATTGGTGAAAGTTGAGGTGAGCCACAAATCACATCCGTTCTACACGGGCAAGGCACAATTCGTGGATACAGCGGGACGTATCGATAAGTTCCGTCAGAAATATCAGAAGTTCGACAAGAAATCCAACGACGAAGCATCTGAGTGATGCTTGGTTGTTCAATCCATTCGGATATTAGAAAAAGGGGGCAGGAGCTCCCTTTTTTTATGGGCATGATCAGGGATTAGTGAGAATCCGGATGACTTGGTGCGCTAGAGCACTTGCTAATTAGATATCCAGCTTGGACACCTGCGTAATGGTCAACCCGTAGCCAATGGGCCCCAGTGCGCGATCTGAATTGGTGAGTACGTGACAATTGCGAATGCCCAACTGCCGGATGATCTGTGCTCCGATGCCATAATCTTTTGCATCCATAGGTGCGACGAATGGTTGAGCGGTTCCGGCTCGCTTTTGATAAGCCTGAAGTTCGTCAAGCAATCCTCCACCTTTTCTCAATTTGTTGATGTAGATGATGGCACCATGTCCAATCGCTTCCATCTTTTGCATGGCTGCGTGCAGGGCAGGTCCCTTTCCAAAATCGGTAATTTGAAATACATCCCCGAGCATACTGGTGCTGTGCACACGAATGGGAACCTCGTCGCCTTCATTCCAGCTGCCTTTTACCAAAGCCAAATGCTCGACGTCATTTGTGGATTGTTGGAAGATGATGGCGTTAAAAGGCCCGAAGGCCGTTTGGATTTCCGCTTGCGCTTTCCTCTCGATCAACGTTTCATTTTGGAGGCGATGCTCAATCAGATCAGCAATGGAGACGAGCTTTAAGTTGAATTTATCAGCCAATTCGCGGCACTCAGGAAGTCGCGCCATGGAGCCGTCTTCATTCATGATTTCTACAATGACCCCAGCGGGCTCGAATCCAGCAAGTCGGGAAAAATCAATGGCCGCTTCAGTATGACCAGGGCGGCGTAAGACCCCACCGCGTCGGGCGCGCAAAGGGAAAATGTGGCCAGGGCGACCCAATTCACTGGGTTGGGTATTCGGATTGATCAAGGCTTGGATGGTCTTCGAACGATCTTGTGCACTGATTCCCGTCGTACATCCGTGTCCCAAAAGATCCACCGAAATGGTAAAGGGAGTTTCGAAGGCGGCATTGTTCGATGGAACCATCAATTCCAAATCCAGTTCGTTGCAACGATCCTCGATCAAAGGGGCGCAAATCAATCCGCGACCGTGAGTTGCCATGAAATTGACCACCTCCGGGGTTGCATGACGGGCGGCAACGAGAAAATCCCCTTCGTTTTCACGGTCCTCGTCATCGACCACAATAATCACCTCTCCGCGTTGAATGGCTGCTATGGCCTCTGGAATGGGGTCGAGCATTTTCATGGTGCAAAAGTAGGAAGTAGAGCGGCGATTCTGTGACCTAAATTTGCGACATGATACTACCAATCGTGGCGTACGGAGATGCAGTATTGAAAACAGAAGCATCCGACATCGACAAAGACCATCCGGGCTTGGCGGAGCTCATCGAAAATATGTGGGAAACCATGTACGAAGCGGACGGGGTTGGGCTTGCCGCCCCACAAGTGGGTCTATCGATTCGACTTTTTGTTTGTGATGGAACACCATTTGCGGAAGGTGAAAAAGGAGACGCTTCATGCGAGGAATTCAAACGTGTGATGATCAACCCCGTCCTTTTTGATCCTTCGGAGGCTTATTCGGAAATGGAAGAAGGATGTTTGTCGATACCGGGCATTCGAGAAGGGGTGGAGCGGCCTGAGAGCATTTCTGTTGAGTACTACAATGCGCAATGGGAATTGGTTGAAGAACGTTTAACAGGGTTGGCCGCCCGTATCGTGCAGCATGAAAATGACCATTTAGATGGTGTGTTGATCACCGATCACTTGAATCCAATGCGGCGTCGCTTGCTACATGGAAAGTTGAGAGACATTGGATTGGGTAAAGTTCCGTCGGATTACCGCATGAAATTCCCCGCAGCAAAAAAGCGATGAGGATTGCAACGTTTCTTTTGCTCAGTGCCTGGTTGTGCTTGATGCTGGGTTGTGGGGTTGACAACCTCAGCTGTGAAGAAAGAAAGAAAGAGATCGAGCAATTGGAAGGAAGGCTCTTCACACAGGACGGAAGTTCGGTGCAAGACAACATTCGCGCGGATCTGATGCGAGCTTATGCGTCATTTGCAAATGCTTGCCATGACGCAGATGAAACTCCGGAAATGCTATTTCGCCGCGCCGATTTATTGCGCTCAGTGGGGCGGTTTCAAGAAGCCATGACCCAGCTTCGGGATGTACACGATCACTACGGCGAATACGAGAAACGCTCGGTTTGTGCATTTTTGGTGGGATTCATCGCAGAAGTTGAGCTCAACGATCGAGCGCAGGCGAAGAAAACCTACGAACAGGTCATCGAAGTGCACCCCAATTCTGAAGCCGCGACTTGGGCAAAGCAATCGTTGGAATTGTTGTCAGCGACAGAAGGAGGTCAACAGCCAGAATTTCAAGCGGATTAAACGGGAACTCTCGCTTGTGGCCATTAATTTTGTGCCCCAAATTCAAACAAAATGAGTCAAAAGTTTCGACACGGCGTGCTATGGGGCAAAGAGGTGCGTGAAGTCTTTCAAGATGCCCAAGCAAACGGATACGCACTTCCTGCGGTCAATGTGATTGGATCGAATTCGATCAACGCCGTCATGGAAACAGCCCGAGACCTGAATTCACCCGTCATCATTCAGTTCTCGAATGGGGGTGCAGCGTTTAATGCCGGTAAAGGATTGAAGCTAGACGACCAAGAAAATACCGTTCTAGGTTCAATTGCGGGTGCGCATCACGTTCACACGTTGGCAGAAGCGTACGGAGTTTCTGTCATTTTGCACACCGATCACTGTGCCCGCAAGTTGTTGCCTTGGATTGACGGGCTTTTGGATGCCAGTGAACAGCATTTTGAAGCGACGGGTCGTCCGTTGTTCTCTTCGCACATGATTGACTTGAGCGAAGAGCCGATTGAAGAGAACATCGCTACTTGCAAGACCTACTTGGAGCGTATGCATCCGATGGGCATGTTTTTGGAAATTGAATTAGGTGTTACCGGAGGAGAGGAAGATGGTGTAGACAACACCGATGTAGACAGCAGCAAATTGTACACCCAACCAGAAGAGGTTGCCTATGCTTACGAGGAGTTAAAGGCGATCAGCGACCAATTCACCGTAGCAGCCGCCTTCGGAAATGTCCACGGTGTGTATAAGCCAGGCAATGTTTCTTTGACGCCAAAAATTCTGGACAACAGCCAGAAGTTTATCGAAACGAAATTCGGAACTCAGCCCAATCCGGTGGATTTTGTGTTCCACGGCGGCAGCGGTTCTACGGTAGATGAGATTCGCGAGGCGATTTCCTATGGAGCCATCAAGATGAACATTGACACGGACATGCAATGGGCATTCTTGAGCGGTGTTCGGGATTACATCACGGGAAACATCGACTACTTGAAGACGCAAATCGGCAATCCAGACGGGGCAGATGTGCCAAATAAGAAGAAATACGATCCGCGTGTGTGGTTGCGTGAGGCAGAAACCGCATTTGTCGACCGATTGAAGCAAGCTTTTGAAGACCTGAATTGCGTCAACCGCAACGCCTGAGGACATGCTCAAACCATTTTCTCTGCGCCAATCCGCGGCGCACAAAAAATTGCTGGAGCTCGCGAAGACCAATGGCCATCGCCACTTGATGGATTTATTCGAAGAGGATACCCAACGAGCTGAGCGGTTCAGCCAAGAATCAGAGGGGATATTTTTCGACTGGTCCAAACACCGTGTGACCCCGGCGGTAATGGATGCGCTGTTTGAATTGGCTGAAGAGGCAGATTGGCAGGATGGGGTGCGTCAGTTATTCGGGGGAAGCAAGATTAACCAAACAGAATCACGGGCCGTGCTGCACATGGCATTGCGCGGGGAAGAGGAAGATCCTTTTCAGGTCGATGGAGAGCCGGTCATGGCAGACGTGTTGGCTACTCGAAACCGCATGCTCGAATTCGCAGATGAGGTCCGTCGAGCCGAAGGCATCAAGGATGTGGTCAACATCGGCATTGGGGGATCGGATTTGGGCCCTCTGATGGTCACAAAGGCCTTGCGAACAGCTGGAAAAGGAGGGCCAAAGGTTCATTTTGTCAGCAATGTCGATGGAGCGCATTTGGAATCCGTGCTGGATCAAGTGAATCCTGCGCAGACACTTTTCATCGTGGTGAGCAAAACGTTCACTACTCAAGAAACGATGGCCAATGCCGAAGCAGCCAAGGAATGGTTGGTGGAACGCCTCGGTATTGAAGCAATTGCAGATCACTTTGCGGCCGTTTCGACCAACGTACCCGCGGCAGAAAAATTCGGTGTGCGTCCAAATCGGATTTTCGGATTTGCCGATTGGGTCGGGGGACGTTACAGCTTGTGGGGACCGGTGGGGCTATCGATTGCCTGTTCCATTGGAGGAGAAGCCTTTCGCGAATTGTTGGCAGGTGCTCGAGGCATGGACCGCCATTTCGCTGAAGCGGCGGCGAGCAATAATGCGCCGTTGATCAGTGCTTTATTAGGGATTTGGTATCGCGAGTATTTAGGGTTTCCTACTCACGTGGTGTTGCCCTATGCGCAGGATTTGGATCGCTTCCCTGCTTACTTACAGCAGGCCGATATGGAAAGCAATGGAAAGTATGTGGGGCGAGACGGCCAGCCAGTCGAGCATGCCACCGGCCCGGTCGTGTGGGGAGAAGCTGGAACCAATGGCCAACACGCTTTCTATCAACTGTTGCACCAAGGGACGACCGTACATCCGGCCGATATCATTGCGGTGCGCAAACCGATGTCAAAATATGCCGATCACCATCGCAAATTGTTGGCGAACGCGATCGCCCAAGCGGAGGCATTGATGTGCGGAAGAAGTCTTGAACAAGTCGAAGAGGAGATGGAATCAAACGGAGTTCCTAACGATGTGATCTCACAAATCGCACCACATCGGGTATTTACCGGGAATCGTCCATCAACTTTCATATTGCTCGATTCATTGAGTCCCCGAGCTCTCGGCGCATTGGTTGCGTTTTACGAGCATCGAATTTTCGCACAAGGCCTTCTGTGGAATGTGTGCAGTTTCGACCAATGGGGAGTCGAATTGGGAAAGGTGCTGGCTAAAAACGTGCTCAACGATTGGTCAGAAACGCCGTCAGGAGTGGTTCACGACAGCAGCACCGCGACTTTGATTCGCAAGTTAAAGGCCTGACTCTAAGGGGGGAGGGATTTTGTTGCGGTTTTGTCGTACGAATCGTAGTTTGCAGATTCACAACGATTGAAAACTGTAAACTGTTTCTCCATGCAAAAATTTGTATTGACCCTGCTTGCCGGATTGATTATGACACCGGCTATGTCCAATGTGGTGGGCATTGAATACGAAGAGCAGGCTACTTCAGAGTTCGGAACGACTTACCGGGTATACGTGACTTTTGATGCGCCTGACGATGAGTTGGTTGCCGTGTATGGCACGGTGGGCGGCGCACAAACGGCTCCACTGAGTTTCCTCACGACAAGTACCTTCTACAATACGCCGCTGGGCGGGAATTACGCGCAAGACATCAACCCAGCGTTCATTGCCGTTTTTCCCGAAATTGGCTTTGACAGTTGGTTTACCATCGGTTCATCGGACAATACAGGGTCTGGCGGAGTCAGTTCAGTCGGTATGGAGCCTTACCTATTGTCTTTCAATGACGGTGATGGATTCACTGTGGACACCTTCACAGGCGCTTCGTGGTTTGTAATTCCAGGGGCTTCAGCAGATGCAGTCGCAGGAGCAGATAACCGGGTGTTGGTGGCTCAGCTGACCTCAACAGGAATCATCGATGTGACCATCAACGTGCAGTACGACGATGTCAATGGAAATACCTCGTCAGTTATTGGTTTGACGGCCACGTTTCCAGAGGCAACCCTAGGTTGCACAGATGATACAGCGTGCAACTATGATTCTGCAGCTGAAGCTGATGATGGGTCATGCTACTATGCATTCCAAACGTGTGATGATGGCGATGCGAATACGGTAAATGATGCCTACAATGCGGATTGCGCATGTGTGGGAGAGCCGCTCGTATCAGGTTGTACGTCAGCTTCTTCATGTAATTATAATCCCGAGGCCAATTCGGATGATGGATCGTGCTACCACATCGGTGACAGCTGCGATGATGGCGATGAGACGACTGGGGGTGACGTGTACGGAGAAGATTGTGAATGTGCGGGAATCGCTATTGTTTTTGGCTGCACTGATTCGGCTGCCTGCAATTTCAACCCCGCTGCTGAAGCGACCGATGGTTCGTGCGCTTATCCAGGTGATGCTTGCGATGACGGGCTTGGAAATACCATAAACGACGTTTATCAATCAGATTGTGGTTGTGAAGGCGAACTCGTGCCTACCGGTCCTGCGGGGCTAGACGTTGTCACTTACGCAACCTCAGAGTATGGAACGACTTACCGCGTTTACGCAACGTTCGACGCGCCCACGAACGAATTGATTGCCGTATATGGTACGGTTGGTGGGGCTGAAAATGCGCCACTGACCATTGAAACAACCACGAATTTTTACAACCCCGAAATTGGTTCGAATTACGGTCAAGACATCAACCCGTTGTTTTTTGGAGTGTTCCCAGAGTTGCAATATGATAGTTGGTTTACCATTGGAACTGAAGACACCAATGGTGGCGGCGGTGTGAGTTCAGTAGGCATGGAGCCCTACTACGATGGCTTCAACAACGGCTCAGGTTTTACCGTAGAGACTTTCCTTGGAGCCTCTTGGTTCGTAGTGCCTGGTTCCAATCCAGACGCAATTGCGGGTGATGATAATAAAGTATTGGTTGCTCAGTTGACCACAGACGGTGTGGTTAACGTGGTGTTCAACTTCCAATACGATGACGAGGCAGCGAATTCTTACAATACGACGGGGCTCACAGCAACCTTCCCGGAGGTGCCTTCGGGATGTATGGACGCTACTGCGTGCAACTACGATGCTGCTGCAGAAGTTTCTGATGGAAACTGTGTTTATCCCGGCGATGCCTGCGATGATGGTGATACGGGGACCATTGGCGATGTGTACGACGCGGATTGCGGATGTGCGGGTGAAGCCATTGTTGAAGGCTGTACAGTAGCTTCTGCTTGCAACTATAATGACGCTGCCAATGTCGACGATGGTAGTTGTTTTTATGTAGGTGACACCTGCGATGATGGTGACGCTGGTACTGGAGGAGATGTGATTGGGGACGACTGTTTGTGCGCCGGTGTGGACATCGTTTTCGGATGCATGGAAACGTCCGCCTGCAATTACAATCCACTGGCCGAAGCTTCAGATGAATCTTGCGTTTTCCCTGGAGATGCATGCGACGATGGATTCAACAATACGGTGGACGATGTTTACCAAGCCGATTGCTCCTGCGAAGGCGAATTGGTACCCACAGGACCTGCAGGTCTGGAAGTGGAAGTGCATACCACGTCTGCGTACGGTACGACATACCGTGTGTATGCAACATTTGATGCCCCTACGAATGAGTTGATCGCCGTCTACGGTACCGTTGGTGGAAATGAAAATGCACCGTTGAGTGTATTGACGACGACGAGTTTTTTCAATTCATCATTGGGGTCGAATTACGGCGAATTCATCAATCCAGCATTTTTCCCCGCCTTTCCAGAAGTAGAATTTGATAGCTGGTTCACTATTGGTTCTGCCGACACGAACGGTTCAGGTGGTGTGAGTTCGGTCGGTATGGAGCCTTATTACGATGGATTCAACAACGGATCAGGATTCACCATCGATACATTCGTCGGGGGATCGTGGTTTGTCGTACCAGGTGCATCGGCTGATGCTGTAGCCGGCGATGACAACCGCGTACTTGTGGCTCAGCTGACAACGGATGGAGTCGTCGATTTGGTGATGAATTTCCAATATGATGATTTGCAAGGCAATAGCTACAACACCGAGGGACTTACCATCACATTCCCGGATGAAGGAGCAGGTTGTACCGACAGCGAGGCGTGCAATTACGACGCAGACGCGATGGCCAATGACGGAAGCTGCACCTATCCAGGCGATGCTTGTGATGACGGAGACAGCATGACGATCAATGATGTTTATGGATCGGATTGCACATGTTCTGGCGAAACTGTGGTAGAGGGTTGCACCGATTCAGCTGCCTGCAATTATGACCCTGCAGCGAATGTCGAGGACGGCTCCTGCGCCGAATTTGATGAGTGCGGGGTGTGCGGAGGAGATGGAATTGCAGAGGGAACATGCGATTGTGAGGGCAACTTGCCTGAAACCTACTATAACTGTGATGGGGAATGCCTCCAAGACACCGACAACGATGGAGTTTGTGACGAATTGGAAATTCCCGGATGTCAAGACGACTCAGCATGCAACTACAATGCCTCTGCAACAGACAATGACGATTCCTGCACGTACCCAGACGAATTGTACAACTGCGACGGCACTTGTGTCAATGACATCAACGAAAACGGCTTGTGCGATGAATTGGAAGTGTTCGGATGTACATCTGAATCAGCGGACAACTATGACCCAGAAGCGCTCACGGACAACGGCACCTGTGAATGGTTGGGCGGTTTGGTCGAGTCCCTGACTTACGAGGTTTATGCAGAGGATGGTATTGAAGGGTTGACGACATACCGTGTCTATGCCAATTTTGCGTCTGACAACGTGGAAGTGACTGCGGTCTATGGAACAGAGTCTGCTCCATGGCAGCTGATTCCTTCAACTTCATTCTATCAAGATGAAATGGGGTCACCCATGGCAAGTGGGATCAATCCTGCCTTCTTCGCGGTGGTTCCATCGCTTGAGTATGACTCGTGGATGGCCATCGGTGCGGCTCCGGGAATGGATGATCAGTCAAACGTGATTGGAATGGATGCGTTTTTCCCAGCTTTCGAAGATGGAGGGGCTTTGGATGTGAATACATTCCTCGGCGGATCCATCTTCTTGATCCCAGGTGCTACGACTCAAGCAGTCCCCGTCGACGGGAAGGTGCTTTTGGCCCAAATCACTACGGACGGGCTGACGGATGCCCTCTTCAACTTGCAGATTCGCGATGAAAACGATGAATCCGTTGAAATCGAAGGGTTGGAATTGACCTTCCCACAAGTGGATGTGATTGGAGCGGGTTGTACCGATTCAGAAGCAACGAATTATGATCCAGCTGCGGTGCTTGATGATGGGACTTGTGACTACCCGGAACCGAGCTATGAAGGGTTGTCGTACGAAATGATCGCGGAAAATGAGCCCGAGGCCGGCATGCGCACTTTCAGGGTTTATGCTAATTTCTCAAATCCTGCAGACCAACTCACAGCGGTCTTTGCTCAAGACGGAAATCCGATGGAAATCTCCACAACATCATCCTTTTATCAAAATGCGATCGGTGGAGCGTTTGCCAGTGAAATCAATCCTTTCGCCGATTTGATTGATCCGGATGTGGTTTACGATAGCTGGTTCACCATCGGTGGAGAAAACAGCAACGTGAACCTATCCACGGTAGGTGTTGATGTGGCTGCAACAGCGTTCGAGGCGGGAGGAGATTTCCTCATTGACAATGCTTTAGGGGGAAGTTGGTTTGTGCTCCCCGATATGGAGCCACTTGCTTTCCCGGATGAAAACGGTCAGGTTTTGATTGCCCAATTGACTACCAATGGTCAGGTTAACCTCTCCGTCAATCTCCAGTATCGCGCTCAGGACGGAAGCAACCCGCAAGAATTCAACCAAACATTGGTTTTCCCGGATTTGGCATTTGGATGCACAGATCCTGTTGCTTGTAATTACGATCCGGCCGCTGAGGTTGAATCAGGTGATTGCACGTATCCTGAAACCTATTACACCTGTGATGGTGAATGCGAGAATGATACCGATGGCGACGGCGTCTGTGATGAATTGGAAATTCCGGGCTGCACTGATGCCGAAGCTGACAATTATGATTCTTCAGCAACGGATGACGATGGTTCTTGTGAATTCCTCGGCTGTACCGATGCGGCGGCGTGCAACTATGACCCGTCAGCCAACACCAACGATGGTTCTTGCGATTACCCCGAGACGTACTACACTTGTGAAGGGGAGTGCGTAAATGACGCTGACGACGATGGAATCTGTGACGAATTGGAAATCCCAGGTTGTACTGATGCCGATGCAGACAACTACAATTCGGACGCCACGGATGACGATGGTTCCTGCGAATTCTTGGGATGTACCAACCCGAATGCCGAAAATTATGATCCGACGGCCAATACGGATGACGGCTCTTGCATTGCAGGGGGTTGCGTCTATCCGAATGCGGCCAATTACGATCCGTTGGCATCCTTTGATGACGGAAGCTGCTCGTTCGAAGGTTGCACAGATGAATCCGCTAGCAATTACTGCCCACTCGCATTGGTGGATGATGAGTCTTGCATCTACGATGTCTTGGGCTGTACCTATCCAGAGGCGTCGAATTATTCACCCAGCGCAACTGTGGATGACGGTTCTTGCGAAATCACTGCAGAAGATAACTGTCCATTTGACGCAGATGGCAATGGTCTAATCGGTTCAGGGGATTTGCTTGAATTCTTGGCAGCGTATAGCTACCCTTGCCCGGAATAGTGAATTCTCGAAAACGAAGAAAAGCACCGGGTTCACGCTCGGTGCTTTTTTGTTCATAAATCTGAAGGTGTTACTTTGACACGAAGTAGTATTTTAGGGTCAAAATCAGGAGACATGGGTACAAATCAAAAACGACTATCATTTTGGCAAATCTGGAACATGAGTTTCGGATTTCTCGGAATTCAATTCGGTTTTGCATTGCAAGGGGGGAACATGTCCCGAATCTTCCAAACGCTGGGAGCCAGCCCGGAAGAATTACCGGGTTTGTGGATTGCTGCGCCGCTTACCGGTCTGTTGGTTCA
>Ga0181568_10000553_pt1 | contig 33686 bp, 29 predicted proteins | sample 101ome_20_FD_133758 | JGI IMG/M metagenome (GOLD analysis project Ga0181568, IMG submission 133758) | Coastal salt marsh microbial communities from the Groves Creek Marsh, Skidaway Island, Georgia - 101404AT metaG (megahit assembly) | ecosystem: Environmental > Aquatic > Marine > Intertidal...
TCTTCCAGGCCGGCGGCACGGATATTTGCGCGAAACTGCAATAGAGAGGACATGCCGCCTTCGCCATCATCCAAATCAGGATCGAAATATTCTTCGCCTGGCTGGTTTTCTTCCGAGCCGCGATGATGGTCAATAGCCAACAAAGTGCCGCCTGCTTTTTGGCAGGCTGTGCCGAGAATAATCGTCGATTTGCCGCAATAAGAGCCGATTTCAACGATCAGCCCTTTCCCCGCCACTTGTTCCGCCCCCGCGTAAAGCGCCGCACCCTCCAACGGGTCGAGGAAACCTTTTACCGCATCTAAATCTACCGGCAGATTCATTATCGACCAATCTTCCGGCGTAAAGCGGAAGATCCGAAATCACTAGGGTCCAAATCATAATCCAGGTCCGCAGGACCAAAGCCGAGCTTAATATGGTCGATATTGTAATTACCGTTGGTCATGTCGTGCATGACGTCGAACTCGAATACACAGGCTGGAGCTTCGTAGTAATTCTTAATGAACGCATGCTGGACATAGATTAATTCGTCGCGATTGTTGAAAATGTCCGACATCAAAAAGATCCAACTGTCCTCATCGACGTAGAACACACGCCGGGCCTGCTTCATTCGAAAACCGTCTTTTTGAGTTGCTTCCAAAACCCAGACGCGGTGCAATTCATAGCGCAAATAATCCGGATTGGGGTGGAAAGGTGTCATCAAAGCCTCATGCGTCGTCGTGCTAGCTGAGGCCTTATAGGCATTATAGGGAACAAAAATTTCTCTCTTGCCGAGTAGTCTCCAATTATAACGGTCAGGCGACCCGCTGAACAGAAACATGTCGTGGGTTTGGCGCATTCCATCAGCAGTAGACAGCGGCCCCTCATAAGTAACCGCGGCTGCCGGCGCCTGCATAATCCTTCGCGTGCTTGGATTAAACATCACACCTTTTCGCGGCTCTGCCAATTGATTAATAGTGTTGATCATCGAAAAGCCGCTGCCATTAAAGCGCGGCGGCGCTTTCCAAATCCCCATCCAATTGAACTGGTCATTAGCATGTTTCGAGATGGGTCCCTGCGGATCTGCGTAAAAATTATAACGCCAATCTTCACGGACTATCTTCGTCAGACTGCCGTTGTTATAAACATTGGCACCGCTAGTTACTGCGTGATATCGGTGGCCATGCCAATGAAAATTATGGTTCCAATAAATCTCAATTGGGCTTTTTGGGATTGGGAACGGCACACCTATCCGCGCATCAGCAACGCCATTACCGTCATCAATCAGACGCGCCCGCGTGGCATTCTTTTTTGTTGCATCATAAACAAATTGTGGCAGTGCGCATGAGCGACGCGACGGGTATACATCCATGCGATAATTGCCCTTTTTGCGAGAAAGCAAGGCCTTTTGCCCAACGCTAAGGCGGTTTTCATACTGCTCCATATTTGCCGCTGTAATACTGAAAAGCGGCTTGTCATTGCGAAAAGGATCAATATGGTCCCCACCGGCAACATAGCCCTCCGGCGGGTTGGTGATGCCGCCCGAATAAGCCGGAATCATGCCGTCGGCTGAGGCTGACGGATCGGCCCCATTGGAAGTAAATTTGCCACCCAAAAGGGTGGCATCAGCAGCCCAAACTTGTGTTGTTAATGCAGCCATAGCGGCAAGAATAGCGATGGATGTCTTCCTACTAAACATATCTGTTCTCCCTGTTTGCAAAAACCCTAGCTTTGTTTCAAACTCCAAACAATAGTTGGTTTAGGGAGACAAAAATGTTTGATCTTATTATTCGTAATGCCAAATTGGTTGACGGCACAGGCGCGCCTGCGCGGCAAGCCGATATTGCTGTGAAGGACGGTAAAATCATCAAAATCGGGACGATTGATGCCAAAGCCAAGACTGAAATTAATGCCAACGGTGATTTGGTCACCCCTGGCTGGGTCGACATTCATACCCATTATGACGGGCAGGTAACCTGGGACCCCTATCTCAGCCCATCGGGCTGGAATGGCGTCACAACTGCCGTTATGGGCAATTGTGGTGTCGGCTTTGCACCGGCTAAAACTGACAAACATGATTGGCTCATCAATCTGATGGAAGGCGTTGAGGATATTCCCGGCGCCGCTTTGGCAGAGGGCATTGATTGGCAGTGGGAAACCTTCCCCGAATATCTGGACGCGCTGGATAAAATGCCGCGCGCGCTGGATGTTGCGACACAAATTCCGCATGGCGCGGTGCGCGCGTATGTGATGGGGCAGCGCGGTGCCGATAATGAAGCCGCAACGCCAGAAGATATCGAAAAAATGGCCGATATTGTCGAAGAGGGTATTAAAGCGGGCGCGCTCGGCTTTTCTACCTCGCGCACCATGTTGCATTTGTCGAAAGACGGCGAACCCGTGCCCGGCACCTTCGCCAATAAGGACGAACTTTTGGGCATTGCCGATGGCATGCAGCGCGGCGGTCATGGCGTGTTTGAAATGGCTTCCGACCTCAATCCTGCCGAAAAAGAGTTTGGCTGGATGGCCGAAATGTCGCAAAAAACCGGCCTTCCCGTGACCTATGCGCTGCTGCAAAATCCGCTGGACAAAGACAGCTGGCGCACGCTTTTGAAAATGACCGAGGACGCGGTGGCTGATGGTGCCAATATAAAGGCGCAGATCGCACTGCGGGCCCCAGGCCTCATTCTCGGCTGGGAAAGCACGGTGCATCCCTTCTCGCTGCACCCGGAATATCAACCCTATGCCGACATGGAGCCAAGTGACCGTCTGGCTGAGTTGAAAAAGCCTGAAGTACGCGATGCCATCATTAATGGCGCGCCCTATTTCATGGCGACAGACGAGCATGATGGCGACGGCCTGCCCAGCGGCCAAGGCATTGGGGCTCTGATCACGCTCGGCTTCAATAATATGTTCCGCCTCGTTCAAAACGGCGTGCCTAATTATGAGCCACGGCCTGAAGACAGCATTGCCGAAATTTCCAAGGTCGAAGGCAAGGCTTCGGCAGAAGTTGTTTATGATATGCTGATGGAAAATGATGGGCGCGGATACGTGTTCTTACCGCTGCTGAATTACGCCGATCAGAATTATGACCACATCCATGAAATGTTCCAATCGGAGAATACCGTTTTGAGCCTGTCAGATGGCGGCGCGCATTGTGGTGTCATTACCGATGCCAGCTTCCCGACCTATTTGCTGAGCCATTGGGTGCGCGACCGCAGCCGTGGCGCGCGCTTCGGACTCGAAGAAGCGGTGAAAGCGCAAACCGCGGATACGGCAGCGCTTTATGGCCTGCATGATCGCGGGGTGATTGCCCCGGGCATGAAAGCCGATATGAATGTGATTGATTTTGCAGCGCTGCAATTAGGTGAGCCGGAAATGGTTTATGACTTACCCGCCGGCGGTCGCCGCCTCATCCAGAAAATCGATGGCTATCGCTACACGATTGTTGATGGTGTGGTGACCTATGAAGACGGTCAGCCGACCGGTAAAATGCCGGGCAAGCTTATTCGCGGCCCGCAAGGCGATGCCGATGCGCAGCGTCTCGCTGCTGAATAAGAAGTCGGATTTAATATGAAACGGGCGGCTTTTATGGCCGCCCTTTTTTTTGCCTATCTTTTGCCGCGCTTGGCTTCCAATTCGGCAATGACTTTTTTGTGCTCATTCTCATCGAAATTGAAAGTCGAAAACAAAATTGCCCCGATAATATAGGCAAAGAACGGCGCACCGGCATAAAGCCCTTTAAAGGTCCAAATCACCGTTGCCGATTGCGCCGCATTGGGCGCAAAACCGGCAATCGACAGCGCGAAACCGGTAATCATCAGCGTCACCCCATAGGCTGATTTGGAAACGAAATACCAAGCGGCGAAATAAGCGCCTTCTTTGCGCTCGCCGGTGCGATATTCGTCCAGATCGATAATGTCGGATTTAATGGACGGATTGATGGTGCCGCCACAAGAGCCCGCCGCACCGGCAATACCGGCCAATACCAGCAGCCGCAATTCCATGCCCGGCTCCAACGTAATCATACAGCCGAAAGCGAAAGCCGTGGTTAGCATGGAGCCGAGCCAAAGCCGCTTTTTGCCGAAGCGCTTGGCCAGTGGCATCCATAAAGGCGTCAGCGCGAAGGAGAAAACCATATAAGAAAGGATGAAGAACGGTGCCATTTCCGGCGCATTCATCACATATTGCGCCGTGTAGAGCGTCAAAATGGTAATCGCCGCGCCGCCCAGATTCTCAATGAAAATGACAATAAGCAGCAGCCGCGCATGGCTGTTTTGCCAAATATCCTTCGCCGCTTCCCACGGCTTTTCGGGTGCTTTATCGGCAAATTCAGGGCGCTCGCGCAGGCCCCATACGCAAACCAGCAAACAAGTAGCGGCAAACAGACCGGCATAAAGCGACTGGTCGGCATTCAGTGTCCGCACTGCCTCTTGGCTTTCGCCCTCTGCCAATATGAGAAAATACATGGTGCCGAGCGCGGAAATATAACCGGCAATCCAACCGGCATGGCGCGCCGCAAAAATTTTCGTGCGCTCGTGATAATCATCGGTCAGCTCAGCGCCGAGCGACATATGCGGCACAATGAACATGGTTTGCGCCGAGAAGAAGCCGATAATCGCAACCCCCATCCACAGCGCCAACATACCGGCGCTCAAACCGTCTGACGGGGCTGACAGCATCCAGAAGAAAAGCACGGTCGGCAATACGGAACCGAGCAGCCAGGGCCGCCGCCGCCCCATGCGGGTTTTTGTCTTATCGGATAAATAGCCGACCAGCGGGTCTGATATCGCGTCCCAAAAGCGCGACAGGCCGTAAATCGTGCCCATCAGCGCCGGCGCGATGAGCAGCACATCGGTTGAAAATTTCATCGTGTAAAGGGTGACAAGGCAAAACATATAGCCCGCCCCGACCGGCGGCAGCGCATAGCAAAATATTTCAAGCCAGCTTATGCGGCGTGCCGAGGGCACTGCCATATCGTCTGCATTTGTTACGCTCATTGCTGCCTCCCACGCAAAACAGCACCATTAAACGCTTGAAATGGCAAGCGGAAAGATGTCGCAAAAGGCGTATATCTCGGCCTCGACAGGGCGCGACACGCCGCCTAGACTATGGCTCAAGCGGGAGGAAGTGAGATGTCGCAGTCAACCATTGGGGGAAACAGCAAAGCCTTGCAACAGGGACTGATTGTGCTGGGGCTGATTTTATTCGGCGGCTTTTTATTGTTCGATCGCGGCCTGATGGGCGTGCTTTTGGAGGGCGATAAAAGCCGCCTGTCTTGGCTCATTCTCGCCATATGGATTGCCATGAGCGGGCGCTGGCTACACTTACTGCGCCGTATAGAGGATGCCGAGCGCACCCTTGCCGAAGATGATATGGCGCGCTGGCTCAATCATGGTTGGTTTGCCGCTGACAGTGTTTTGAAAATCGGCCTTTTGGGCACAATTATCGGCTTTATTCTCATGCTCGCACCGATTGGCGAACTGACCAGCTTTGATGCAGCCAGCCTGCAAAACGCGCTGGCGGCCATGTCGGCCGGTATGGCGGTGGCGCTTTACACCACGCTGGCCGGATTGATTGCCAATATTATCCTGCGCTTTCAGTTTCAAATGCTGGCCGATGCCATGCAAAAGCGCCTGATTGGCGAAGCGGGTGATGCATGAGGGGCAACAAACTCTTCGCCCCGCCGGAAGACCAGAACGCTTTTACCGATATTCTGTTCAATGCGCTTTTGGGTTTTGCCTTCATGTTTTCGGTCGCCTTTATTCTCATTCGACCGGAAGTGACGGACGGCAAAATCAATCCGAAAGCCGAATTTATGATTACCGCGCAATGGCCCGATGGCCATCAAGACGATATTGACCTGATTGTCGAAGACGGCGAAGGCAATCTCGTTTGGTTTGATGCGCGCGAGGCCGGCCTTATGCATCTCGACCGCGATGATAGGGGCTGGCTGGGCGACAGCATCACCGTGGCGGGCAAAAAGATTGAAAACCCGCTCAACCAAGAGACCGTTACCATTCGCGGCATTGCGGCGGGCGAATATGTCGTCAATCTCTTACATTATAAAGCCGAAACGGGGCGTCCCGTGCCGGTTAAGGTGAAGGTGGAAAAGCTGAACCCGCAAGTGAAAGTCATCTTCGCCGGCAGCAATGAATTGAGCGGCGCGGGTGACGAGCAAACCGCCGTGCGCTTCCGCCTCGATGCGACCGGCCAAGTATTGGAAATGGCGACGCGCGACAAGCTGCTTATCCGCGCCGAAGATTTTTCTGCCAAACAAGAGGCGGCCAAATGAGTATCCCGCTTCTCCTCGGCTTGGCTTATGCGGCGCTGGCGGCGCTGCTGCTCTCGCTCAATCTCGAGACCAAATATCGCCGCGAAATCAAAATCGGCGCGATTGTCGCCGTGACCCTGCTTTATGTCGGCACCTATCACGGGGCGCAAAATCTGCGCGGCTGGGCCATTGCCGATGCGCCGCCCAACCCGTTCAAGCTACATTGGGCGGTGGTGGAAGAGCCCGATAAGGTGGCAGGAACCGACGGCGCGATTTATATTTTGGCGCAAAAGCTGAACAGCAGAAACATCACGGTTGGCAAGCCGCGCCTTTATCAATTGCCGTTCTCGCCCGAGCTGGCCGAGCAGGTCGATGAGGCGCTGCAAAAGAAAGAAGACGGGCGCGATTTGGAAGCGCGGCTCAGCTATAAGGCGGCAACGCCGGATGAGGTCGATAAGCTGCAACAGCGCGACGGCCAAAAAAGCCGCCCCGATGCGGCGGGCGAAGAAGAAAGCCTGAAAATGGACTTTCGCGAACTGAAAGCCCCAGACTTGCCGCCTAAGTCGGTTCAATAAGACCAATGCGTCAATGCGTCGTAGATTAATTCACCACTGTTAGAGAACTTCCCACGGCATTTCAAACGCGTTTTCGGGCCACAATAAAACAAAGGGCGACCCGCTTTTGGCAGGTCGCCCTTCCATTTTCAGCGTGAGGCGGCTCAGTCGAGCTGCAACATGCCGGTTTTCTCAGCGCCTTTTTTCTTGGCCTCTTCCTGCGCCTGATAGTCTTGCCAGCTGCGCGCAATAATGAAGGTGTAAATATCTTCAACATCCTTCTCGCTCAGGCGGTCGGCAAAGCTCGACATACCACGGTCAGCCAGCACACCTTCTAGCACAATCTCTTTGAACATGCGGTGCGTTTGCTCGCTCATTTTGCGCAAATCGGGCACGGCGGAATGGCCGATTACGGCAATACCGTGACAGAAAGTGCAGACCTCGTGATACAGCTCCATGCCGTGGTCAATCGCGGCATCGGCCATTTCAATGGCCGGCGGCTCGGGAATGTCGCGCGCCCAATGTTCGGGCTGCTCGATTGAGCCGCCACCATTTAGCTTGAAGACCAGCAAACGGCCAAAATTGCCCCATTTATTGGAGGCCGGCATGGCCGTGCCATCGGTCAGGCCACCGGCGCCGCCGGAACCGACTTGAATGGCAACATATTGCTCGCCATCAATGGCATAGGTAATGGGCGGCGCAATGGTGGATGTGTAGGTATTGACCTTCCACAATTCCTCGCCATTGGTTGCATCATAGGCGACGAAATAGCCGTCGCCATTGCCCTGAAACACCAACCCCGCCTCGGTGGACAGCGTGCCGCCATTCCAATGCTGCGAATGCTCGCGCATCCAATGGGTTTTGCCGGTCAGCGGATCAAAGGCGGTGATGTACCCCTTATTCGGCGGAAAGTCAGGATGCTCGGCCAGAAGCGGCAGCAAGCGCCCGAACTCAATGCCGGTATTCCAGCCGCCTTCAATATATTTATAGCGGCCTGTGGCTTTGAAGTCGTGATCGACATCAAACACCAGCGGGCTTTCCATGGCCGGAATGTAAACCAGTCCGGTATTGGGATTATAGCTCATGGACTGCCAATTATGGCCGCCAAGCGGGCCCGGCAAAATCCATTGCGACTTATCGCTTTCGGCAAAATTGCGCGAGGCGTTTTCCACCGGACGACCGGTTTCCATATCAATATGGCTGGCCCAGTTAACCGTCACATAAGGATTGGCGCGTAGCAATTCACCGGTCTCGCGGTCCAACACATAGAAGAAACCGTTTTTCGGCGCTTGCATAATCACTTTGCGCATTTCGCCGTCAATTTCCATATCGGCCAGCATCATATCCTGCACGGCCGTGTAGTCCCATGTATCGCCCGGCGTGGTTTGATAGTGCCATTTCTTGCGGCCGGTATTCGGGTCCAGCGCAACAATCGACGACAAGAACAAATTATCGCCGCCGCCGGGTGAGCGGATGGAGCGCGTCCACGGGCTGCCATTGCCGACGCCGAGATAGACCGTGTCGGTATCGGGGTCATAGACAATGGAATTCCAAACCGTGCCGCCGCCGCCGATTTTCCACCACTCGCCACCTTTCCAGGTTTTCGCGGCTTCTTCCATTTCAGGATGCTCAAACGGCTTATTGGGGTCGCCCGGCACGGTGTAGAAGCGCCAATCTTGTTCGCCGGTTTTGGCGTCATAAGCGGTCACATAGCCGCGCACGCCATATTCGCCACCGCCATTGCCGATAAACACGCGGCCATTGGCAACGCGCGGCGCACCGGTAATGGTGTAAGCGCGGGTGCGGTCAATAATCGTATTAACGCGCCAAATTTCTTCGCCGGTCTCGGCATTGAGGGAAATCAAATAGCCGTCCAGACTGGCGACATAAACCGCGCCGTCATAAACCGCAACACCACGATTGACGACATCGCAGCATGCTTTTCTGGCCCAATCGCCCGGCACTTCCGGGTCATAAGACCACACTTCTTCGCCGGTCTTGGCATCGACTGCATAAACCACGCTCCACGAGCCGGTCATATATAAAATGCCGTCGACGACAATCGGCGAAGCTTCCAGCCCACGCGTTGTGTACATGTCGACCGAGAAAGCCAGTTCCAAATCTTTAATCGTCTTCTTATTGACCTGCGTCAGCGGCGAATGGCGTTGTTCACCATAATCGCGGCCATAAGCCAGCCAATTGCCCGGCTCGCTATCGGCATTGATAATGCGCGCCGTATCAATCTGCGCAATGCTGGCACTGGCCGATGCGCCGCCTCGATTGATGGAGCCTGAAGCGTCATCATCAGATTGACTGATGGTTGCCGCAATCATACCCAGAGCAAGCAGTCCGAGCGCAACAACATTAACGATCGTGCCTTGCTTTTGATTCAAAGTTGGATGTGCCATGTCAGCGTCCCTCCCAAAACAACTGAGAAAAGCTTAAGGAAAAAAACCCACTTTCGACAAGTGAAAAACTCACCCTTCCGCCCCAGATGACCCTGCGGCATAATTACCGAAAACGCTGCCCGATTTGGCTTTTCCGCCCAAAACCTATAGACAAAGGGCAAAGGATAGGGCCGATGAAAAAAATCTTCGTATTATTGGTTACAATTTTAGCTCTGGTGGTGCCGGCGCGCGCCGAAATCATGGCCATGCAACCAAATGTTAAACTCGGTATTGGCGAGCGTCCCGCCGTCATGTTTGTCAAGCTGCACAATAAAGGCGCGGCCACCCGCCTTGTATCGGCCGCAAGCCCGGACTTTGAGCGCATTGAATTGCACGCCCATAAAAAAAACCCCTATGGCATGATGCGCATGGTGAAAGTCGATGCCTTTCAGGTGCCCGCCAATGGCATGTTGGCCCTCAAACCCGGCGGCCATCATCTCATGCTATTCGGTTTTAAGGGTAAAAAGGACGACACTGTCGCCGTTACGCTGCAATTTGCCGATGGCCAAACGATCAGTGTCCGTGCCGCACCGTCGCAGCGCGATAAAATGCACCATCACGGGCATTAGGCTTATTCATCGTCAAAATGGTCGGCCTTGAGTAACGCTTTTTCGCGCAGCACAGGGTCGGTAAGCACAAATTCATAACGCTCGCGATAGCTTTTCGTGAACCCCTCAAACAACGCCAATGACAGCGCTTCGCGCGATTCAATCGGGCGCGAATCACCACTGAATTCATCGAGCAAAAGGTAAGATGGATGCTCCAATTCGTCGAAATTTGCTGTCAGTAGATCGCCGGGCACAGCAACAAGACCGGTAATTGAAATGGTTTCATCGCCGGTCACGGTTGCCTTCACATTTACCGCCGTTGCCGTCGTCTGTGTTGCCGTGTCGACCGAAAGCTCAGGAATCCAGCCCAATAATTCATGTAAATTGGCGGCAATGGCAATGGCCTCGGCGCGCGTCAACCGCGCCACGGCAGCGCCACGCGCTTGTTTTTGGCGCTCGACAAAGCGCGAGCGCTCCAAAATATCGGCCAAATCTTCTCTAAGGCCTTGTTTTAACTTGGAAATATCCACGACCTACCCCAAAACTCCCTGATTTTAGACAAAAAACCTGCAAAAAGTGCTTTTTTTTGAAAAAAATGAATGTTTTTGCTTTCCGCGTCATTCTGACGCGCTATCTTAAGATTGTTAAATCATGGGAGTACTAACATGAATATTGTTAAGCGTTGGAAAGTCGCTGCTGCAGCTTTGGCTTTCTCTGGTCTTCCGTCGCTGGCCATTGCGGCAGATGCCAATCTTCAGCCCGACGATTTTGTCGGCATTTCTTTCTGGTTGATTTCAATGGCCTTGGTGGCTTCAACCGTTTTCTTCTTTATCGAGCGTGACCGCGTTGACGCCAAATGGAAAACCTCTCTGACGGTTTCCGGTTTGGTGACATTGGTCGCCGCCGTGCACTATTTCTATATGCGCGATGTGTGGGTCTCAACAGGCGAAACACCGACCGTATATCGCTATATCGATTGGCTGATTACAGTGCCGCTCTTGATGGTGGAATTCTTCCTCATCTTGTCGGCCATCACCGCCGTTCCGGCGCGTGTTTTCTGGAAGCTGCTTATCGGCACGACGCTGATGCTGGTTTTCGGTTATCTCGGCGAGGCAGGTTACATGGACGTAACCGCCGGTTTCGTTCTTGGAACCGCGGCTTGGGTATATGTGCTGTATGAAATCTTCAAAGGTGAAGCAGGACAGCTCAATGCTGAGAATGCCAGCCCTGCAGTGCAGTCAGCCTTCAGCCTGATGCGGAATATCGTGACCTTCGGTTGGGCGATTTATCCGCTCGGCTATTTGATGGGTTATATGATGGGCAATGTCGATGCCGACACGCTGAACATCATCTATAACCTGGCCGACGTGTTGAACAAGATCGCCTTTGGTCTGATCATTTGGCACGTTGCTGTCACGGAAAGTGAAGGCAAAAAGAGAAAATAATCTCGCAGTAGATTGATTTTTTGAAGGGTCGGCGTTCCGCGTCGGCCCTTTTTTATTGGCAGTGTGGGCCCGAAGCCTTAAGGTGAGCGCCAATGAGGGAGACACCAATGTCTAATCAACTGCTTGCCAAATGGCATGCCTATATGGAAAACCCAAGCGCCGACGCGCTGTCGGAAATGTTGCATGATGATGTGACCTTTATCTCACCCGTCGTCTTAACACCGCAAAAAGGCAAAGAACTGGCGATGAAATATCTGCTTTCGGCGGGCATTGTTTTCAAGGATACAAAATTTGAATATGTGCACGAAATCGAATCCGAAAATCGCATGATTTTGGAGTTTGAGGCCGAGATGGACGGCAAATATGTCAATGGCGTGGACATTGTCGATTTCGACGATGACGGCCTCATCACCCAATTCAAGGTCATGGTGCGTCCTTTGCAAGCGGTCAATATGCTGTGGCAGCAAATGGGTGCGCAATTGGAGCAAGCAACCGCCTGATGATTGCCACCAATGGAGAGACCGCGTGTCTGAACCGCTAGTTGAAGCCAAACATCTCAATGTGCGCCGTCAAGGTGGGCTAGTGCTGGATAATGTGTCGCTGACATTGGGTGAGCGTGATTTCATTACCCTTATCGGCCCCAATGGAGCGGGCAAGTCGGTTTTGCTGCGCCATTTATTGAAATTGGAAAACCCGGAAAGCGGGTCGGTAACGCACCGGCACGGCTTGCGCATTGGCTATTTGCCCGAGCGGTTTCAAATCGACCCGACATTACCGATGCCGGTTAAGCGATTTTTGGCGCTGAACAATAAGCTGACCCATGACCAAATTGCCGAACTGGCGGCTGAAACGGATTGCGAAAACTTGTTGGATAAACCGCTGGTCGGTCTGTCGGGCGGCGAATTGCAGCGGGTTTTGCTGGCGCGCGCGCTGAGCAATGACCCGCATGTTTTGATGCTCGATGAACCGGCGCAAAATCTCGACGTCAGCGGTCAGTTGAGGTTTTATGAGCTTATCGATGCGCTGTTTGAAAAGCGCCAATTATCGGTGCTGATGGTCAGCCATGATTTGCATATGGTGATGAACTCAACGCGCCAAGTGGTGTGCCTGTATCATCATATTTGCTGCTCCGGCGCACCTGACAGCGTCGCCCGAGATCCCGAATTCATCCAAATGTTCGGCAATGAAATGGCGCAAATGATGGCGGTCTATCAGCACAGCCACGCGCATGACCATACGCATGACCATGACCACACCCATTTGCACGAGATGAAACCATGATGACACCCATGCTGATGACCGCTTTGGCACTGGCTTTACTGGCCGGGCCGTTAGGCTGTTTTGTGGTCTGGCGGCGCATGGCCTATTTCGGTGACGGGCTGGCCCATTCGGCTCTGCTCGGTGTCGCGGTCGGCCTGATTGCCGGCATGAGTAATCAAATCGGCATGATTTTGGTGGCGGTTTTGTTCGCCGTCATGCTGCTTTGGCTGCGCACTCAAAGGCTGCTGGCCACCGATACGCTGCTCGGCATTCTGGCGCATGCTGCCTTATCGCTCGGTGTCGTAGCGATGGCGCTGCTCGGTTTTGAAGATGCCGAAGTACATGATTATCTGCTTGGCAGTTTGGACAATGTCAGCGCCGACAGTCTGGTCTATGTGGTGTTGGGCTGCGGTTTGGCGCTTGGCTTGCTGATGCGGCTTTGGCCCGGCCTGCTATTGATGACAACCAGCGAAGAATTGGCGCATGCTGAAGGCGTGCCGGTTCGGGTTTATGAATTTTTGCTGATGCTGCTGCTCGGCATCGTCGTCGCCGCCGCCGTGCAAATTGTCGGCATTCTGCTGATTACATCATTGCTTATCATTCCCGCATCAACGGCGCGGCTGGTTGCAGGCCAACCCGAAACAATGGCGATTGGCGGCAGCGTAATGGCTGCCTTGTGCATGCTGGGCGGCTTACCTGTTGCGGCAACGCTTGATGTGCCATTGGGACCGGCCATTGTAACACTGACCGTCGCCTTGTTTTTGATGGTCTTGAGCGTGCGGCTGCTTGCCGAGCGTCTAAACCTCATCAATTGACCCAAATCGGCGACGAATAAGCGCGCTCTTGAATGGTGGCCTCGATATCAGGGCGCGGCGGCACACCGGCGCGCAGCGCGTCCCATGTAGACCAGCGACAGCTTGGGTTCTCCAAGACGCGAACATAGTAAAACGCCTGCTGGCCCTTTTTATATTCAGGGTCTTGCCACACGGTTTTCAATTCACCGGCCGAGGTTTTGGCGCTTGCTTTACAGGTTTTGAGATTGACTGTCGCACCATTATCGGGACAGCGATGGTCGCGCCCGGGCTTTTTGTCACCGGCGCACGCCACATCAAAAACTTTCTCAGTCGATGTGCCGTCAGCTTTCAACCAACCCTTAACAATTTGCAAGCGCTGCAAACCATAAGATTTTGCATCGCGCATTGCCCAAATGAGAAATTCCGGGGCGCGGCGGCCTTTAAGCGTTAAATCACCACCCATTGATACACCTTCGCGATAAGCGCGTTTCACCATATCGGCGCGGTTTTCAATATTGCGGCTGAAATCAGCCGAAGCGAAGAAGCGCAATTTAATGCGTGGGCCGGTGGTAGCATAGGTTTCCTTACGCCGCATGGCATCAAAAATATCGCCACGCGTATTGCTATCGGCCCAAACGGCGGCCAGACCCGACGCACTCCAAGTGTGGAAATTATTGATATTATAAGCCGTGCCGTCAGGGTTTGGCTGTTTCATCGGCACCGAGCCGCGCAAGCGCGCATTGGAATCGACCAAGCCGACTTTTGACCAATAATTATCCTCGTCAAAGGCCCCTGCCCCGACATGCGTGTCAGACGCGCCAATCATACCAAAGCGATAGGGATTACCTTTGCCTTGCGCCGCCATTTCGAGGCCGCGCAGATAGGCTTGGCGCACATAAGAGCCGTCGGGCTGGCTTTCGACCCATGCCCCGATACGAAACGGCATAGTTTCGAAATCGGCAAATTCATCATTTGGCGAGAGCAATGGGTGGGTTTCGCTATCGCCTTTTACTTGCGTCATTTCCACAATCGGCTCATTGCGCATACGGGTTTCGGCATAATCCGTATCCATCGGGCTGCCGTCCCATTTTTTGGTCATGAACATCAGGCCGTTGGAACCGTTGGAATTATGCGGCACGGCAATTGTATCCATGCCTTTGCCGCGCAAGCCGTCCATCCATGCCCATAAATCTTCCGGATTGGGGGACATGATGCGGCTGAATGGCAGGGTTGGCGCATTGTCGCCGCGAAAAAACACATTGCGATGCAGATTTTGATTTTGCGGGCCTGATGTATATTCATAGCCGATGAGTGTGGTGAATTTGCCCGGCTCATTATGGCGATTGGCAGCTTCAATAATTTTCGCCCAAGCCGATTTCATAATCTTCTCATCGACCAAATCATCGCGCTTGTCGCTTTTATTGAGGCGCGGAAATAATTGCTGAAACGCGGCCAGGCGCTCGGCTTGTGTCTTGGCTTTGCGTATATTCAGCGATAGCGGGTGCTTGGAAACCTCTAATTTCGGGTCATGCATAGCGGGCAACATGCCGAGATAAATCGCATGGTCGGTAACCGATTGGAAATCCAGCGGGTCGGTCAATGTCATGTCAAAACCGGCCGGATGTTGAATGGTCTCGCCTTTGGCATAGCGATAAGCATCATCGGGCGTATTGCGATTGCCGAAAATATAGCTGTCAAAAGACAAAAGTGTGTGCAAATGGGTCTCGCCGAACAAAACCTCGCGTTTTTCCGGTTTTTCAGCTGCTCGCGCGACGGCAATCGGAAAAAAAATCACGGCAAAAACCGCGGATATTAGCGTGTATTTCATGACATCCCCCTAAGAAGACATCAGTGTAACGATTTTTTAACCATCCAAAAGCTAAAACCAACCGTATTAGGAACATATATTCGTTGTCCTCCCGACGAATATGTTCCCAACATGCCCTCGGCGTCCCTCCCGCGCCGAGGGCAAATTTTTTGCCCTCCTGAATCACAAAGAGGCAAATTTTTGCCCAAAGCACCTATCGGCACAAAGACATCAAATAATAGGTAATCTGTGCAGCGGTAAAATCACTGGCCGGCTGGCTGTCTATCGGAGCCAATTCCATGACATCAATGCCGACGCAGCGCCGCCCTTGCAGCGTGCTGGCGACCAAATCAAGCGCCTGATAATAACCCAAACCGCCCGGCACAGGCGTTCCCGTCGCCGGTAAGACAGACGGGTCGAGCCCGTCCAAATCAAACGTCACATAAATATTTTCAGGAAAATCTTCAGGCACCGTCACGCTTGATACATTGCCGCGCACCAAATCTCCCGCATCATGGGTAATCACACCATGCGCGCGCCGCGCCGCTTCTTCTTCCTCAGCCAAAGCGCGCACGCCGAAAGAGGCCATTGGTAGACCCTCTTGCGCCAGCAAATGCATGACACTGGCATGGGAATGTTTATGGCCCTGATAAGCATTGCGAAAATCGGCATGGGCATCGACATGCACCAGCCCCAAAGGCGCGTCCAGCGCGTCAACCACGCCCATCACCGCGCCATAGCTGACCGAATGTTCGCCGCCCAAAGTAACGGGAATATGCCCACGCTGCGTGACGGCAGCGGTCAGGTTGCGCAAATCCGCCATCACCACTTCAATATCTTGTCCGCAATCAATCGGCGCATGGGTGAAAATACCGTCGGCGCAAGGCACTTTGCCGTTCGTCAGACGCTCTAATTGATGGCTGGCGGCAATAATCGCGGCAGGCCCTTTGGCCGCGCCGGTGCCGTAAGACACGGTTGCTTCCAAGCCGCATGGCACGACTTCAAAGCGCGCCGTTTCCATGCAGTTTTCAGCCTCGCTTAATTCTTCACCGAGAAATTGCTCCTGCCTCACGACAATCGCCCTTCAAAATCTTCGTAATCAAACTCTTTGATGATACGCAGCGCGTCAGTCTCGCTGTTCCATATGGCCAGCGCGGGCAAATGCGCGCCGTTAAAAGTCGTGGTTTTGACCATTGTATAATGCGCCTGATCCAAAAACGCGATGCGCTGACCGCTTTTGGGCGCAGCGGCAAAATTATAATCGCCGATAATATCGCCCGACAGACAACTTGCGCCGCCCAAACGCACACGCACATCACCGTCCTCGCCCAGCATGGCGGGACGATAAGGCGCTTCAATAACATCGGGCATATGACAGGTCGGCGAAATATCGGTAATGCCGACCAACCCGTCATTTTCGGTCACATCCAAAACTTCGCCGACCAAAATGGCCGAGTCAAAACCGATGGCCGTGCCCGGCTCAATATATAAATCGACACCCAAATCGGCGCGCAGTTCACGCAGCAATTCAACCAATCCGGCGCGGTCATAATCATTGCGGGTCACCAAATGACCGCCACCCAAATTGAGCCATTGAAACTTGCCTTTATGCGCTTCAAGAAACGGGCGCACCGCTGCAACCGTGCGCTTTAACGGCTCCAATCCCTGCTCACACAAATTGTGCAAATGCAGACCCGTCAATCCATCAGGCAAGGTTTCAAGCTGTGAGATGGGATAGCCGAGCCGCGAGCCGCTGGCACATGGGTCGTAAAGCGCAATTTCGGCCTCCGAATGTTCAGGATTGATGCGCAGGGCAAAATCGGCACCTGCTGCCATTGCACGCGCACCAAAGCGTTCAATCTGCGTCGGGCTGTTAAACACAATGTGATCGGAAAGCGCGGCAATTTCATCAAATTCAGACGCCTTAAAAGCCGGTGCATAGGTCGCCAATTCGCCGCTAAAATGCTTGCGCGCCAGCTTGGCCTCCCACAAACCGGAGGCGCATGTGCCGCTCAAATGCTCGCTGATGAGCGGCGCCAGCGACCACATGGCAAAGGCTTTGAGGGCCAGCAATATTTTCGTATCCGCCGCCGCTGACACGTCGCGCAAAACTTCGAGATTTTGTCGCAGCCGCGCTTCATCAATGACAAAACAAGGCGACGGCACGCGGCTCAAATCAAAATCGGCAAAACTGCCTGGGCCAAAAGATTGCGTTCTCAACATCAGTCAAACTCCGGTGCTTCGGGCAGATCAATATGCTGCCACGGCAAACCATGTGCATTCAGCATGTCCATAAAAGGGTCAGGGTCGAGTTGTTCAAGATTGAACACACCCGCTTGCATCCATGTGCCGTCGAGCATCAGCGCCGCGCCAATCATCGCCGGCACGCCGGTGGTATAGCTGACGGCCTGGCTGCCGACCTCGGCGAAACACGCCTCATGGTCGCAAATATTGTAGAGATAGACGCTACGCGCTTGGCCTTCATGCGTGCCGCTGACAATATTGCCGATACAGGTTTTGCCCTTTGTGGTTTTGCCCAAATCACCGGGATTGGGCAGCACAGCTTTCAAAAATTGCAGCGGCACAATCTCTTGCCCCTGATAGCTGACCGGCTCAATAGATGTCATGCCGATATTTTGCAGCACTTCCAAATGGGTGAGATAGGCATCACCGAAGGTCATCCAAAAGCGCGCGCGCTCAAGCTCGGGATAATGTTTCGACAGGCTCTCAAGCTCTTCGTGATACATGAGATACATATTGCGTGTACCGACTTCAGGGAAATCAAATGACTGCTTTTTCGACAAAGCCGGTGTTTCGACCCATTGGCCGTTTTCCCAATGGCGCGCCGGAGCCGTGACTTCGCGAATATTAATCTCAGGATTGAAATTGGTGGCAAAGGCTTGGCCGTGATCGCCACCATTGCAATCGAGAATATCCAACTTTCGCATATCGGACACTAAATGCTTTTGAATATAGGCGGTGAACACATTGGTCACGCCCGGGTCAAAGCCCGAACCGAGCAAGGCCATCAGGCCTTTTTCGGCGAAGCGGTCTTGATAGGCCCATTGCCAGTGATATTCGAATTTGGCTTCGTCGCGCGGCTCATAATTGGCGGTGTCGAGATAATGCACGCCGGTTTCAAGACAGGCGTCCATAATCGCCAAATCTTGATAGGGCAGCGCCAAATTGACCACCAATTGAGGCTGCACTTTATCGATAAGCGCCACTGTCTCGGCCACATTATCGGCATCTAATTGGGCAATATTTATGGTTTTGCCGGTGCGCGTTGCAACCGCTTTTTGAATATCTTCACAAGGCCCCAAGCGTCGGCTGGCGAGGGTAATATCACTAAAAATATCTGACAGCATTGCCATTTTATGCACTGCCACCGAGCCGACGCCGCCGGCTCCAATCACCAGAACAGTCGCCAAGTCACCCTCCGCGAAATCGTCAAAAAACAGGACCCGTGAGTCACCTCCAATGCCGCCTTTTTGGTCGGCTGACGCGTCATTAGACACTTTTTTCAAAGCTGTAAAGCAAATTTATGCAGTGCGGGAATCGCGCAAAAATAGGGCATGGTAAAGCCTCGCCAAATGCCCAAATCCTGCTATGTCTATCTGCTGAAAAGCTGCGATGACGGGCCGTCAAAATCCTATGTCGGCTGGACCACGGATTTGGAAAAACGCTTGGCCGCGCATAATGATGGCAGCGGCGCAAAGGCCACGCGGGGACGCAAATGGCAGCTTGTGCACAGCGAAGTTTTCAAAACCCGCAGCGCCGCCATGTCGCGGGAATATGAACTGAAAAACAACCGCCCTGAGCGCCAGCGCTTATTGGGCATTAGCGGAAATTAAGGGGATAATATGACCAGCTATACCGCAATGATAAATAATTTTCTCGCCTCCGGCCCCGACACTTATACCGCCAATTTGCCCGAGACATGGAAACAGGGGCGCACCGCTTTTGGCGGCATCACATCGGCGCTGTTGCTGGCCGCCATATTGAACGACCATGATGACTTGCCGCCTTTGCGCACCATGCAGATTAATTTTATCGGCCCGGCGGTTGATGAATTGACCGTCACCAGCAAGGTTTTACGGCGCGGCAAAAACAATGTGACATTGCGCGCCGAATTGGACTCGGAAGCCGGTGCCGGTACGCATGGCTATTTCACCTTTGGTGTCGAGCGCGAGCTGGATATGGTGATGGATTATCCGCCGATGGAAAATGTCAAACGGCCTGAAGACATAGAGCCTTATGAATTGGCCACCGGTGCGCCTAATTTTTTGGTTAATTTTGACCGCCGCTGGGTTTCCGGCCCGAAATTTTTCGAGCAATCGGATGACCCTGATATGTTGATATGGACGCGCCTGACCGACCCTGAAAGCTGGGATAAAGGGCTGCTGCCTTTGGTCGTTTTGGCCGATACACCGCCCGCCGCTTTCGGCACGATTAGCGGCGTGCGCGCGCTGTCGAGCATGAATTGGAACGTCAATTTCCTGACCAATGATTTCAACACGGAAGATGGCTGGTGGCTGATGCGCTCCGCAACCCGCTTTATCCGCGACGGTTATTCATCGCAGCTGATACAGGTTTGGAACAGCCAAGGCCGCCGCGTCATGGACTCGGCGCAGCACATTGCTATTTTTCAGTAAGCCGCTTACAGCCCCAACACGAATTTCGACATAATGCCCTTTTGCACTTCCGTCGTGCCGCCGAAAATTGTCGAGGCACGATTGAACAGCATGGAATGGGTCATGTTCGGCGCAGTCGCGCGATAATTCGGCTCATTATCACCGACCGTCGGCTCAAAGTCGGCTGAGAACAAGACCGTCGAGTCCGCGCCCAGCATGTCATAAGCCAAATCGCCCATATCTTGCTGCAATTCGGTGCCCAATGTTTTCATCGGCAGCGGCAAAATCAGGCTGTCGCCCGAGCCTTCTTCAGCAAACAAGGCGCGGTTTTCCAGCATTTGCAGTGACTCATAACGCACGGAAAGCTCGGCATGGCGTTTGGCAAAGGCATCGGCCTGATAACTGTCGCCCGCCGTTTCCGACAAATAATCATGCACGGTTTTCAAATTGGTCAAGCCGTTGACGATAATATCCGTGCCGGCGATACCGGCGCGCTCATGGCCGAGCAAATATTTGGCGTAAGTCCAGCCTTCATTTTCATTGCCGACCAAATTTGTCACCGGCACGCGCACATCGGTGAAATAAACCTCGTTCAAATGATGGTCGCCATCAATGGAGTAAATCGGTTTCACTTCAATGCCCGGCGTTTTCATGTCAATCAGCAGGAATGAAATGCCTTCTTGCGGCTTGCCTTCCGTGCTGGTGCGCACCAAGCAGAAAATCCAATCGGCAATATGCGCTTGCGTGGTCCAAATCTTCTGACCATTGACGACATAATCATCGCCATCGCGCACGGCTGCCGTGCGCAAGGAAGCAAGGTCAGAACCTGAACCCGGTTCGGAATAGCCCTGACACCAAAAGCGAGAGCCGTCCAAAATATGCGGCAAATGCTCGGCCTTTTGCTCATCCGTGCCGAAAGCACAAATCACCGGCCCGACCATTGTCACGCCGAAAGGTGATTGACCGGGCGCATTGACGCGTGCCGCTTCAGCCTGAAAAATCGCCTTTTGCGGGTCGCTCCAACCGGTGCCGCCCTGTTCTTCGGGCCAGCCAATGGCTCCCCAGCCATTGCTGTTCAAAATGGCTTGCCATTCGGCCATTTCATCACGCGTCATATTGATGATGCTGCCGCCCCGAAACGGGTGACCTTCAGGCAAGGCTTTTTCAAACCAAGTGCGAATTTCTTGCTGAAAGGCCTGTTCTTCACTCGAAAGTTTCAAATCCATAATGAACCCCTATCTATGTCAGACAGCCGATGGGCAGCTGTGGGCGGCCATAGGCTTAAGCCCCAGCCGATTAAAAAGATTATTGTCTTTATCAATATGCGGATTGGCCGTGGTCAACAAGGCTTCACCGACGAAAATCGAATTGGCACCGGCGAGAAAACACAAAGCTTGCGTCTCATCCGACATCCATTCCCGCCCGGCCGACAAGCGCACAACCGATTTCGGCATCATGATGCGGGCCACGGCAATGCAACGGACAAAATCAATCGGATCGACCGCCTCATTATCGCCCATAGGCGTGCCGGCAATCGGTATCAGCATATTAATCGGCACGGATTGCGGCTGCGGATTGAGATTGGCCAGTGTCAGCAGCATGGACGCGCGGTCACCAACCTCTTCGCCCATGCCGAGAATGCCGCCGGCGCAGACATTAATGCCGGCATCTTGCACATGGCCGATGGTTTCGATGCGGTCTTCGAAACTGCGCGTGGTGATAATCTCGCCGTAAAACTCTTCCGAGGTGTCGATATTGTGATTGTAAAAATCCAGCCCCGCTTCTTTCAATTTTGCCGCTTGCTCAGCTGTCAGCATGCCCAGTGTCATACAGGTTTCCATGCCCATTGCGCGCACACCCTTTATCATCTCGCATACCACATCCATATCGCGGTCTTTCGGGCTACGCCACGCCGCGCCCATGCAATAGCGCGAGGCACCGGCATCTTTGGCACGCTGCGCCCCTTGCAACACAGCCTTGACATCCATCAGCTTGGTGGCTTTGAGGCCGGTATCAAATTTGGCGCTCTGACTGCAATAATTGCAATCTTCCGGACAGCCGCCGGTTTTAATCGACAAAAGCGTGCTTTTTTGCACCTCATTGGCATCAAACCATTGTCGATGCACATTCTGCGCTTCAAAAATCAAATCATTGAACGGCAGGGCAAACAGCGCCTCAACCTCTTCACGGGTCCAATTATATCTTGGCTCTACCGCGCTTGGCGTAGCACTCTTTTCAATTGTTTCAGACATTTAATTCTCTTTATTGGTTAATTTTTGTAGCAAGTGCGCCTTATTTTGTGAAGCGTGTACCCGGTGCGGGCGGGGTTTCCGGCGCACCGGCAAAGCATTGTGCTTTTGACATCCAATCGGTCGCCACCGCGCCTGTCACCAGCAAATCGGTATCGGCTATATTGCGCACTTGCGTCACAACTTGGCAGAAATCCGCCGCTGCGCCTTCAACACGCTCTTCATCAGACGGTTCGCCAAATTCCCAAACATCGCCCGATGGCGCCGTCAATTTAACAAAAGGCATGGGCCCGGGCGGCGTTTCGCCGCGGGTCGCATAGGTCCAGCCAAAAGTGTTTGTGCCCAATACGGCGATAGAACGAATGGAATCGGTATTTTCGCGCACCACTCCAAGCTGGTCGAAAACCTCTTGACCATGCGCCCATGTTTCCATCAATCGCGCTGAAATAGATGACCGCGCGCTCATATCAGGCCCGGCCCATTTAAGACGCTTTTTCGCATCAACTTCGACAAAGCGCGCCGCCATCTCGGTGTAAAAACCATACCATATGGCGAGCAATTCTTGACCCTTTTTGCCGCCATTCCACTCAGCCTCATAGCCGCGCATGCCGCCGCTGCCGGCCATAGCTTTTAAAACGCCGTCGAGCCAGCTGACGAAATTGTCTTCATCGACATAGCTTTCATTGGCGGCCCAATTCCACATATGCAAATGCTCCAGCACATTATTCAGCGTCCAGCCCTTAAACTGCGTGGGCGCGTCAAAAGCGGCATCGTCCAAATCCTTCATCAAAGCGTAAAGCGCATCGCTTTCGGCTTTAAAATCCAAAGCTTCATTCAACATGGTCTTTTCCTATTCCTCGCCCATATCAATAGCGATTAACAAATCCTCGGCGGCGACTTGCGCCTCGGCGGCCACCAATACGTCTTCTACCGTGCCATCGACCGTTGCGAGAATCTCATGCTGCATTTTCATTGCCTCAATAATCGCCAAACGGTCGCCTATGGCCACCGCATCGCCCTTGCCGACAAAAAGCTCCAACACTTTGCCGTGCATGGGCGCGATGACTTTGCTGCCGTCACCCGCCTCATCGCTGGCTGCATTGCGCATCAATACATTGCTGCAGGTAAAGCTTGCGCCATTAATGGTCGCAAATAATGTCTCGCCATCCAAGAAAGCTTGGCTGACATATTGTTTGCCGACACTATTGAGCACCATATGCGTGCAGTCATGCGCCTGCACATCCAAATCGATAATATCGTCACCAATATGAACGGAAAAATGCGTCGGGCTTTTTGAGCGCACCGAGACGGAAATCTCGTCCTCGCCAATGGCCAGCTTATAAGGGGTACGCAAGGCCTCATCGCTGGTGAAATTAACCAGACCTTGCGGCACATGCATGGCTTTGGCGCGGGCTTTTTCATGGTCGCAAATGAAATGACGCACTGCCAGAACCGCAACCGACACTGCATCGGCTTGCGGCGGGGCCAGTTCTTCATCGGTGAAGTTTTCGGCAATAAAGGCGGTTGAGAAATCGCCCGAGATAAAATCGTCTTTTTCCAAACAGGCAATCAGAAAGTCGCGATTGGTTTTCGGCCCGAAAAGCGCCGTATCGGTCAAGGCCTCGACCATCAGCTTGCGCGCCGCTTCGCGGGTCGGGCCGGTGGTGATGAGCTTGGCAATCATCGGGTCATAAAACGGCGAGATTTCTTGCCCGCCGCGAATGCCCGTATCGTAACGCACACCGGCGCGCGCCGCTTGCTCAAAACACGCCACTGTGCCGGTGCTGGGCAAAAATCCCTTGGTCGGGTCTTCGGCATAAAGCCGCACTTCAATCGAGTGTCCCGATAGCGTCACATCATCTTGCGACAGCCCAAGCGTTTCACCTTCCGCCACTTTGATTTGCAGCGCCACCAAATCAAGCCCCGTCACTTCTTCCGTGACCGGGTGCTCAACCTGCAGGCGCGTGTTCATTTCCAGAAAATAGAAACTGCCGTCAGCGTCGAGCAAAAACTCGACCGTGCCCGCGCCGCGATAGTCAATCGACTTGGCAGCATCAACCGCCGCCTTGCCCATAGCGGCGCGCAGCTCTTGCGTCATTACCGGACAAGGCGCTTCTTCAATGACTTTTTGATGGCGGCGCTGCACCGAGCAATCGCGCTCGCCCAAATGAATGACATTGCCGTGACTGTCGGCAAATACTTGAATTTCAACATGGCGCGGTTTGACAATGGCTTTTTCCAAAATCAATTCGCCCGAGCCGAAAGCATTTTCAGCTTCCGAGCGCGCTGTTGATATCGCCGCTTCCAGCCCGTCTGCTGCATCGACCAAGCGCATGCCGCGCCCGCCGCCGCCGGCAGCGGCCTTCACCATAATCGGAAAGCCGATTTTTTTGCCCTCCTTCACCAGCACTTTATCGCTTTGGTCTTCGCCCTCATAGCCCGGCACGCATGGCACATCGGCCTCAATCATGCGGCGCTTGGCGGCCGCTTTATTGCCCATCAAATCAATCGCTTCAGCCGTCGGCCCGATAAAAGTCAGCCCCGCCTTTTCAACGGCGGCAGAGAAATCGGCATTTTCCGACAAAAACCCATAGCCTGGGTGAACGGCATCAGCGCCGGTCTGCTGGGCGGCATCAAGTATTTTTTCGGCGACCAAATAGCTTTGCCCGACCGGCCCTGGCCCTATCAGCACTGCTTCATCGGCCATGGCAACATGCGGCGCGGCGGCATCCGGTTCGGAATAAACCGCGACTGTGCGAATACCCAAATCGCGCGCCGTGCGCATAACGCGGCAGGCAATCTCACCGCGATTGGCAACCAAAATTTTGCGAATGGTGTTTTTCTTTTCGGCCATGATTACTCCTGCACCCAATTCGGCTTGCGCTTTTCAAGAAAGGAAGCGACACCCTCTTTGCCTTCATCGCTTTTCACGCTCTTTGCAAAAGTCTCACCGGCATAGCGTATCATGGCGACATCATCGAGATGCTTATTGGCTTCCAGCAATTCCTTGGTCGCCGCATTGGCTCCCGGCGCACAGCGACGCACACCGGCGACAAGATCAGCCAATTGCGCTTCCGCTGCTGCCATATCATCGACGGCAAAATCAACCAGACCGTATTCCGCCCCCTCAAGAGCCGTAAAACGATGGCCGGTCAACATGATGCGGCGCGCTTTTACGTCGCCCGTGCGGGCGACAATATAGCGACCGATTTGCGCCGGCACGATGCCGATAGCGGTTTCGGTCAGGGCCATTTTGGTATCCTTAACGGCAATGACAATATCAGCCGCCGAGGCCATGCCCAGCCCACCGGCCATAGCCGCCCCGTGCAGCACAAAAATAATCACTTGCGGCATGGAGCGAACGGTGAGGAAGAAATTGCCCATTTTCGAGCTGTCCTGCACCACTTCTTCATCGCTTCGCACGGCCTGAAAATTATTCTTAAAGCCTTTCAAATCGCCACCGGCGCAAAACGCTTCGCCCTTGCCGCGTACGGTGATGCCGCGAATATCATCGCGCGCTTTCAGATAATCAAACACGGCCTGCAGTTCAGACATTAATTCATCGGACATGGCATTGCGCGCTTCAGGACGATTGAGCCAAACCGTGGCCCAATCTTTATCTTCTTCCAATAATACGACGCTTGTATCAGGTGCTTGCATGATAATCCCCCTACATCCGACCGACGCCAAAGGCGTTCGGGTTGAGCGTTCTGTGTTCGCGCTCCCAAATGGTTTCCAGCGTGAAGCCCAAAATTTTACGCGTATCGCGCGGGTCAACCACGCCGTGGTCGAGCAAGCGACCGGATGTGAAAAACGCATCTTCCTGCGCCGCGAATACCGCTTCAATGGCGGCGCGCTGTTTGGCCAGCGCTTCCATATCGGGTTCTATACCGCGCCGCTTGGCGGCATTAATGGCGACGGTTTCCATGGTTCCTGCCGCGCTTTCACCGCTCATCACGCCGGTCATCGCGCCCGGCCAAGTGAACAAAAAGTCGGGGTCAAAGCCATAACCCGCCATGCCGTAATTGCCTGCCCCGTAAGATGCACCGACATAGAAAGACAGTTTCGGCACACGGATATTCGACACCGCTTGTATCATTTTCGAGCCGTGCTTAATCATGCCGCGCTGCTCATATTCCGTTCCGACCATATAGCCGGTAATATTATTGAGGAAAATAAGCGGCGTACCGGCTTGGTCAACAATCTGAAAGAAATGCGCGCCCTTGGCCGCTTCATCGGGGCCCATTGGCCCATTATTGGCCACCAGCCCGACCGGATGACCGAATATGCGGGTTTGCACACAAACCAAGTTTGGCCCGAAACGCGATTTGAACTCGGTAAATTCCGAACCATCGACGAGACGAGCAATCAGCTCGCGGCTGTCATAGGGAATTTTGTAATCGACCGGCACGAGACCGAGAATTTCCTCGGCATCATAAAGCGGTTCATCAAAATCGCGTTGCGGCAAAGGCGGGCAATGTTCATTCCAGCCAATATTGGCGACCACATCGCGGATTTGGCGAATGCCATCGGCATCATCTTCGGCCAGATATTCAATCAGGCCCGAGACACTGGCATGCATTTCACTGCCGCCCAGCTCGCGCTCATCGGCAATCTCACCGGTCGCCGCTTGCACCAAAGCCGCACCGCCCAGCGCCGCCATGCCATTATGTTTGACGCCGACATTATAATCCGACATGCCGGGCATATAAGCACCGCCCGCCGTTGACGGCCCGTGCAGCACGGTCATGGTCGGAATACCCGCCGCGCTCAAACGCCCGAGACTGCAAAACACGCCGCCGCCATGCGCCCAAAGCTCGACTTTATATTGCATGAGATTGGCACCGGCGCTTTCGACCAAATGGATGAAGGGCAGCTTATTGGCCAGCGCCAATTGCATGGCTTCCAAATTTTTGCGAAAGCCCATTTCGGTTGCCGCACCGGCATTAATACCGCTATCGGCGACACAAATCATGCAGCGCACACCCGACACATAGCCGATACCGGCGAGTACCGAACCGCCCGGAATCGAGGTGTCGCGGTCGGGATCATCAACGCAATAGCTGGCCATATTATAAAGCGGCAAATAGGGCATGCCCGGGTCAAGCAATTGCGCCAGCCGATCGCGCGGGGTCAACTGACCGCGCTCTTCAAAACGCGGGCGGCGTTTTTCAGAGGCCGCTTCAGCACGCGCTTCCAACATTCGCAAATGCGCTATTTTCTCAAGCTGGTCGTCACGATTTTTGGCAAAAGCATCGGATTTTGTGTCCAGTTTCGATTCAAACACAGGCATTACAGAGCCTCCGCTAATTTTTCAGGAATGGAAATCTTATGGTCGAGCAGGATTTGGGCATAAGCCTTGCCCTGCGGGTCATTGCGCAAAGAGGCGACACCGCCGCCGCCCAATGCCTCATCAATCAATATATTCATGGCGTTGCTGCCAGGCAGGTAGAAACGCTGCAAATCGCTGCCTTCAGCCATAAAATGACCGAAACGATGGCGAATGGCGTCCTCATCCAGCGCCGCCCAAATATAGGGCAGATAGGCGGCATGGCGCGCGATAATGCCGATATTGGCTTTATTGCCCTTATCGCCCGAACGCCCCCAAGCCAATTTAATAAGCGGCACTTCAACCATGCCCGCCTCTTGCGGCGCATCAGGCGCAGCAACGGCAATCGGTGCTTCGCCCGTCACATTGCCCGCTTCTTCAAAGCGGCTGACCGCGCCATCGACATCAATATCAATCTCCACCTCGCCTTTCGGCAACAGGAACGAAAACAAGCGTACGACAGGCGACGGCTTGGCGCGCGAACCGGCGAATATCGAAAGTCCGGCCGGCGTGGCCAAACCCAAGCCGCTGATCTCTTTCAACAACACGCCGCAACCGGCCTGTGTTTCATGTTTGGCGGCGATTTTCAACACCACTTCGCGGCTTGCCGGTTTTTGCCCCGCATCTCCAAATTGGCTGTCATCGCCGATAATTTCGACACTGGTCTCACCATAATCGGCCAAATTATGCTGGCGCAAAACCGCGCGGGCGCGGGCAAAAGCGGCATCGGCAAAATGGCGTGCTTTGGCCCCTGCATCAATACCGACAAAACTCATCATCGTGCCGGCGCGAAAGCCGTCGGCAAAAGTGGCGCAGACTTTATAGCTGTCGGGCGGGGTTGTGCCTTTGGCATTGGCCACGCGCACCTGATTGGCACTGGTCTCTTCAATCGTTACGTGTGCAAAATCGCAAGCGACATCGGGCAGAAGATAGGCTTGCGGGTCACCGATTTCATAGAGCATTTGCTCCGACACTGTGCCCACATTGACCACGCCGCTTGTGCCTTCGGGCTTCGACACGGTGAACACGCCATCGCCGTCAATATCGATAAACGGATAGCCGATATCGGCAATATCACCCGATAATTGCCAATCGGTGAAATTGCCGCCGCTGGCTTGCGGCCCGCACTCAATAATATGTCCGGCCAAAGACCCCGCCGCCAATTTGTCGAGGTCGGCGGCTTGCCAGCCAAAGGCATGAATGCACGCGCCCAGCGTCACCGCGCTGTCAACGCTGCGACCGGTAATGACAATATCAGCCCCCGCATCCAACGCTGCCGCGACAGGAAACCCGCCCAAATACGCATTGACGCTGGCCAGCGTTTCCGGCGGCGGGCAATCGGCACCGGAAAACATGTCTTTCTTATCGGCAAAATTATCGCGCGCCTCGAGCAAATCATCGCCGCTAATCACCGCGACTTTCAAATCCAGCCCCGCCTCGGCAATCAAAGCGCGCGCTGCTGCGCCACACGCTGCCGGATTGACGCCGCCCGCATTGGTCAGGATTTTGACTTTCTTCTCAGCAATTTCGCGCAAATTGGGTTTCAACACGCCAGTGATGAAATCAGTTGCAAAACCGGCATCGGGATTATTGGCCCGCGCGCGCGCCAAAATCGACATGGTGATTTCTGCGAGAAAGTCATAGACCAAATAATCCATGCCCTCGACCTGCAAAAGCTGTGGCGTCGCCATCATGCTTTCACCCCAATAGCCGCTGGCACCACCTATTCTTATTGTGCTGCTCATAAATCCTCCCTGGCGATGAATGTTAACGTGCAAACTTGCTTTGTAAAGCGCAACGCGCCGCCATATGGCGACAGCTTGGCAGAAAGTGAAGAGACCTCATCGCCAAGTGAAACGGGAAGCCATTGGCGGCGACTCAAAAGAAATCATGCGTGATTTGTCTGTGCGGCTGATGGGGCTTTGACCTATTGACCACCCCCTGCCCTGTCTCCTAGCATTTCGGCTGATGAGCTTGGGAGGGCGTGATGAGTATGACACCAACAGCCGAACAACCATTGGCCGGACTGAAGATTGTCGAAATGTCGACCATGATTACCTGTTCTTTGGCAGCCATGATGATGCGCGCGCAAGGCGCGGAAGTGGTAAAGGTTGAGCCGGTGCTAATGGGCGACCCGATGCGCTATATTGGCAGTCAGAAAAACGGCCAATCCGCTCTGTTTCACAATTGCAATCGCGGCAAACGCTCTTTGGCGATTGATTTGAAACATGAAAACGGCGTGGAGGCCGTCAAGCGACTGGCCGGTGAGGCTGATATTTTATTGAATAATTATCGTCCGGGGGTGATGGATAAGCTGGGGCTGGGCAGCGATATATTGCGCGCTGCCAATCCGCGCCTCATCAATGTTGCGGTTACCGGCTTCGGCACAATCGGGCCATTGGCGCACCGCCCGGCCTATGATCATGTCATTCAAGGCATTAGCGGTCTGACCGGCATGCAAGGCGGCACTGACCCGGAAACAGGCGACAGCTATGATTTCATCAAAATGTTGATTTGCGACAAAGTGACGGCCTATACGGTGGCGCAGGCCGCCACCGCCGCTTTGGTGGCGCGCGCAGCGACCGGCGAAGGCCAGCATATTGATATTTCCATGCTGCATGCGTGCCTCGCCTTTATGTGGCCCGATGGCATGATGCATTTCACCCTATTGGATGATGACGCGATTGACCTGCCGCCCATGTCGGAGACTTATCAGACCATCAACACCAAAGATGGGGCGATAGCCGCTTCGGCGCTTACCGACCAGCATTGGGATGCGATTTTGAAATTGCTGGGACGAGAGGATTTGAAGGATAATCCGATTTTTGCGTCGCTGCCCGCGCGCATGGCAAATATTGGCGAAGTGATGAAAATTTTGAAAGATGGGGCGCTTAATTTGACCGTCGATGAGGTGATGCACGCTTTTGAAGCGGCCGATATTCCCAGTGCCCCGTGCGAACGGCGCAGCACGGTGACGGCCAATGAACAAGTGCAGGCCATTGGCGCTTTGGAAACCTATGTGACGGAAAATCTTGGACGACTGACCGCACCGACCCCGCCTGCGCTTTTCAACGCCGCGCCGACCTCATTGGCCGAGCCAAGCCCCGGCCACGGCCAACACAGCCGCGCTATTATGGAAGAGCTTGGCTTTGACGTCGACACGGTTGAGGATATGGCCCAAAAAGGCGCACTTCTATGCGCCTAGACCGCAGCACATTGGAGGCCGCGCTGCCGCATGCCGAAATGCCGCGGCGGAAATATTGAGCGGCGAGACGGCAGCAAAACTACCAAGTCGGAATAAACGGGCGTTTTCCTCCGCCGCCTTTTTTGCCAACCGGTAGAGATTTCAGCGCCCGCAGCAAATAGTGTCGCGTGTCTTTCGGGTCAATCACCGCGTCAATCTCTTGATACATGGCAGCGTTCAACGCCTTGCCATTGGCAATCATCGCGTCGAGCAGCTTATTGAATATGGCGTCGCCTTCTTTTGTGCCTTCGCCTCCGGCGGCGGCGATTTCTTTCGAATAGCCGAGCCGCACCGCGCCCTCCAGCCCCATCGGGCCGAACTCGCCGGTCGGCCAAGCAATGGTCAATTGCGGCACATGCAGCGACCCCATGCCCATAGCTTGCGCGCCCAGGCCATAGCCTTTGCGGAGCACCACCATAAACACCGGCACGGAAATGCTCGCGCCCGCCACCAACATGGAAGAGGCGCGGCGCACCGTGCCGAATTTTTCATGCTCCGGCCCGACCATAAAGCCCGGCGTGTCGCAGAATGAAACAATCGGCAAATCAAAGCCGTCGCAAAGCTGCACAAAGCGACCCGCTTTTTCCGCCGCTTCGGCATCAATCGCGCCGCCCAAATGCGCCGGATTATTGGCAATCAGGCCGAAGGGGCGGCCTTCGATGCGCATAAAGCCGGTGATCATGCCCGCCCCATAGGCTTGGCGCAGTTCCATGAAACTGCCGGTATCGGCAATCATCTCAATGGCGATGCGCATATCATAAGCGCGCTTTCTGTCTTCGGGAATGACATGGCGTAATTTGCGCTGATCTTCGCAATCATGGCTTTTCACCGTGCCTTGAAAATAGCCCAGCACTTGCTTGGTCATGGCGGTGGCATGCGCCTCATCATCGGCCAGTAAATCAACTACACCATTGGCGGTTTGAATATCCATCGGCCCGACATCGGTCGGCGCAACCGCCCCCAGCCCGCCGCCTTCAATCATCGCCGGACCGCCCATGCCGATATAGCTGTCTTTAGTGGCAATGGTGATGTCGGCGCAACCGAACAAAACCGCATTACCGGCAAAGCAATAGCCATTATTCACCGCAATGCGCGGCGCGACGCCGCTGGCTTGCGCCCAGGTGGCGAAAGTCATGACATCCAAGCCGCCGCCCGATATTTTCGAGGCATCGGTATCACCGGGCCTGCCGCCACCGCCTTCTGTATAGAAAACCGTCGGCACTTGCCATTCATGCGCCATTTCCAACACGCGGTCGGTCTTTTTATGGTTGAACAGGCCTTGCGTGCCGGCCAGCACCGTGTAGTCATAGGCCAAAACGGCAGTGCGCGCCGCGTCTTCGTCAAACATATCGCCATTGACCGCGCCGAAACCGGCGACCAGCCCATCGGCCGGTGTGTTGTCAATCAGGTCGTCCAGCTCGCGGCGTTGGCGCTGCGCCGCCACCATGAGCTGACCATACTCGATGAAGCTGTCTTCATCGCATAAATCGTCGACATTTTCGCGCGCCGTGCGGTGGCCCTTTTCATGACGCTTGGCAATCTTCTCGGGCCGATTGGCGTCTTGTGTGCGCGCCAGCCGCGCTTGCAGCTCCGCTAGGTCAGCGCGGATTTCATCGAGGTTCTCCACCTTATCTTGCACCGCTTCTTCGGCCGCCGCTTCACCCGCCTCAATCGAAAAAACCAATGCGGCCTCTTCCACCACATCGCCGACGGCATATTTCAGCGCCGTGACCTTGCCCGATACCGGCGCTGCCAGCGCATGCTGCATTTTCATCGCTTCCAAAATGACCAATTCTTGACCAGCGCTGACGGCGTCGCCAACCACAACATTGACGGCATGAACCACCGCTTGCATCGGTGCTTTGACAGATTTTGTTTTACTCATTTGCTCGGCTTCCCATATCGACAACGAGCAATATCCTGCACCAGCCCATCAAAATTGTAAAACCTGCTTGCCAAAACCGCGCGCCAATGCGTGGCCCCTTTCCTTGCCGCTAGAGCGCCTCAAACGCGCCGCTTTCGGGGTTGAGCGCATAGAGCGCGCCGGGGCCGATATCGTGCCACAGCCCATGCAGGCTAAGCTCTCCCGCCTCTACCGCTTCCGCGACAAACGGATAGCCCATCAGATTATCGAGCGAGCCGATAACCCCCTGATGCCCCATAGAGATGAGGCGCGCCGACTCTTCAGTGCCGCTGATGCGGCCATGCGCCGGACGCAAAGTCTCCAGCCAATGGCCGACAAATTCAAAACTGGCATCTTCCGCCGCGACATTATTTTCGTACATCTCATAGCACGCTTGCACACCGCCGCAGGCCGAATGCCCCATAATGATGAGATGCGGCACTTTCAGCGCCTTCACTGCATATTCCAAAGCCGAGGCCGTGCCATGCCCATTGCCCCCCGGCTGATAGGGCGGCACCAAATTGGCGATATTGCGGTGAATGAAAAACGAGCCGGCCGGAACATCGAATATCTCGGTCGATTGCACGCGGCTGTCGCAGCATGAAATCACCATCGCCATCGGGCTTTGGCCCTTGGCCAATTCGGCAAAATGCGCCTCGTCGAAACCATCTTGCCGCCACGCCTTAAACCGCGCCGCCAGCGCGTCCGGCAAAAGAGAGACAGAAGAAATGTCAGTCATAATGTCACCGCTTAGTGATGGAACTTAGTGCCAAGCTACGCTATGATTCTACCAAAGTTTAGAGGATTTTATGTCTCAGTTTCTTGTTTTCAATGTCGGCGCGGCGGTATTCCTCGTCGGCTTCCTTATCCGCGATGTGATTTTGTCACGCGCCGTGTTCGCTGTCGGCGCGGCGGTCTTCGTTTATGGCTTTGCGCTGGGTAACGGTAATTTCTTTGCCTTGCTATGGGCCGTGGCCATTTTGCTGGTCAATATGGCGGTGATTTGGGCGAACCTGCGCGACCGCTTCACCACGCCGCTAACGCCGGAAGAACAAGCACTAAAAAAAGAAATGCCGCAATTTTCTGAAGGTGATTTCCGCCGCCTGATGCAGCCTTGTAGCTGGCAGACCCTTGATGCGCCGCTACAATTGACCGAACAGGGCAAGCCCAGCAAGACGCTTTATTACATTGTTTCGGGCGGTGCCACGGTCAGCAAAAGCGATAA
>Ga0181568_10000562_pt1 | contig 33459 bp, 19 predicted proteins | sample 101ome_20_FD_133758 | JGI IMG/M metagenome (GOLD analysis project Ga0181568, IMG submission 133758) | Coastal salt marsh microbial communities from the Groves Creek Marsh, Skidaway Island, Georgia - 101404AT metaG (megahit assembly) | ecosystem: Environmental > Aquatic > Marine > Intertidal...
AATAATAATAATACAATTATTATAAATAATTATGGAGAGGAAGATACTAAATATATTACAAGTGATTTTATATTAAATCTACTAAAAAATAAACCATTTCGTGCAATTCCCGAAATGATTAAACATACTCATTTTAATAAGGAACATCCAGAAAATCAAAACATAAAAATAACAAATAAAAAAGAACCATATGTGAGAATTATGAAAGATGATAAGTGGGAACTTCAAGATCGTAAGAATACAATAACAGATTTGATAGATAAACAACATATAAAAATAAGTGATGAAAAAGTGGAAGAACAAATAGAACGTCAATGCACTTCACAAGAAAAAATAAATATAATACGTTGTAATGAAAAATATGAAGAAGAAGAAGAAGATTATATGAAAAGGTTATATAATGAAAGTGAATTAGTAATGTTGAATAATAGTTAATTAACCAAATTAAATATAAACCTTATTACCTGATTTATTATAATAAAATTTACCTCCTTTTTTACCATTATATACTGGTATCTCTTCTATAGCATAAACTTTATTTCCATTCCATTCAACATTTCCATTATAACATAATGCTTCATCAATTGAAATTTTAGTACGTTTTTCAATATAACTTACTATATTATTATCATTATACATATTACTATTATAATTACCCATTTTAAAAATTTAAATTTAAAAAATCAATTTATAAAAAAGTTTTTATAGTTAAATAATATTAATAAAATATATTTTAAACTAACTTCAATAACTTATCATAATATTCTTTTGATACTTCACAACCCTTAAATTGTCTATTTTTATTTTTACAAGCAATAGCAGTTGTTCCACTACCTAAGAATGTATCTAATACTATATCATTTTCATTACTATGTTTATCTATAAGTGTTTCGAATAATTGTAATGATTTTTGTGTTGGATGAAAACGATTTTTACCCCCTTGTAATGGAAATTCATAAATACCATTATCATATTTACTGTTAAATGTTGGTTTACCCCCTTTAACCCCAATTAAAGCTATTTCACGACAATTTGTTAGATAATTTACACTACTATTCAATGGTTGCGGATTTGTTTTAATCCATTCAATAAAACGAATTTGTTTAAATTTATGTTTTTCTAATAAATCTTTTAATAATGTAATTTTCCATATATCAAAGAATATAATAACAGTTCCCCCTTTTCGTAATTTTTTATAATATTCACCAATAAATTTATCTAAAATATCCATACTAAATTGACTATCCCATTCACCATAATCAGTTTGAACACTATATTTCTTACCATAAATTGAAGCATATTTCATATAATTTTCCTTCATTTTTTCTTCAGTCATTCCTTCTATATTCTTATATTTATCTTTTACTTTTTCCCAATCGTCTTCTGTTTTTACAAATTCTATTCCTTTTTCTTTACATTCTTTTATTTGTTTATGTAAATTATCCATACCTGTTTCACTTGATGTAATATATGGTGGATCAGTTAATATTAAATCTATGGAATTATTATTAATAGTTTTTAAATAATTAAGTCCTTCTTCATTTTTAATATCCATAATATTACATTTTTATTTTAAAAAAATCAATTTTAATTTAAAATATTTAAAATTGATTTAAATAATATATATATAATAAAATGAATATTTCATTATCAGATATTCCAAATTTAAGTATAGATGAGTTAAAAAAAACATTTGGTTCAGATTATAAAAACTATAAGAAATGGCTACTTACTCAAGGATTAAATAATAAAGATTTAAATTATAGAAAATATGAGACATTACATAAAAATGCAATAAAATTAATCAATGAATTATTAAAAACTAAAAATGATAAAATAGATAATAATAAATCTTATCCATTGAACCAATGTAATAATGAAATAAAAGAACAACCATTAGTTATAAATAATACAACAACAAAAAAAAAATTTACAATTGTAGAAACATTTGTTGGTTGTGGGGGAGCATTATTAGGATTTAAACAAAATGGTTTTGAATCACTATTAGTTAATGATATTGATAAAAATATGATATCCACTTTATTAAAAAATAAATCTATTACAGAGGATATTGTATATACTTGTCCTATAGAAAAATTAACAGACGAAATGATTTTAAAAAAAATTAAAAATAAAAATGTTGATGTTTTATTTGGGGGTATAGTATGTAAAGGATTTTCATTAGCTGGTGTAAGAAATCCATTTGATCCAAGAAATTATTTATATAAAGAACAATTAAGAATAGTAAAATTATTAAAACCTAAAATAAGTATTATAGAGAATGTTGTAGGATTTAAAAATATGAATTTATATAAAAAAAATACTGAAACAGAACAAATATTTAATGATTATAGTGAATTATCCGATTTGAATAAAAAATTAAATGGAGAAAAATCAGCACGTAGAAAAAATAAAGATGAATATATGGAATTAACTTCAAAAATAAATTTAAATAAAATAAAAATGGCTGAATTATTGAAAAAAATAGATAAATACAAATATAATATATTTGAAGAGATAAAAATACTATATGAAGAAATGGGTTATAAAGTTTATGATAAAATTTTAGAAGCTGGTATGTTTAATGGTTATACACATCGTAAAAGAATAATTATTGTAGCTGTAAGAAATGATATTAAAAAAGAATATATATATCCTGAAGAACAAAAAAAGTATACTCTTATAGATGCTCTTAATAAAATAGATTATCAGAATTTAAATAATCCAGAAAATGATATAGATAATCAACCTATGAATCATAGTCAAAATACTGTTGAAAGATTTAAATTAATACCAGAAGGTAAAAATATAGCAGTTGTTATGGATGATGTCCCAGAACATCTTAAAATTAGCAAATTTTATTCAAGAGGAAATACCCAAAGACTTGATAGAAATAAAAGTGTTCCCACACTTGTTCCAGGACATAGTAATTTTCCTATACATCCCTGGGAACATCGTTCTATAACAGTTAGAGAAGCAGCTACTATTACAGGATTTCCATTAGATTATAAATTTGTAGGTAATCATTCCGCAAGATGTATGCAAATAGGAAATGCTGTACCTGTTTATTTAGCAGATGCTATTGCTAAAAGTGTTATTAAGGTTTTATCTTAATTCATTAAACTCCTTCCCCATACCACGTTCTTCCCAATATTTTTTTTGTCTTTCAAATTCTTTTTTCATAAATTCACGTGGTTCCATAGCACATTTTTTATCATTACAACGCCCACACAACGCATTCGCATTTTCCAATGTGGACTCACCACCTTTTTCTTTAGGGATAAAATGGTCTATTTCCAGCTTTCCCTTATGACCACATAATTCACATCTTCCTTTTGAACGTTTTTTCACAAAGTTCTTGATTTCCTCACTAAATGAATGAGATTTAGTGGAGCCCTTATATTCATTGTATTTTTGAATATTTAACCTAAATGGACCTTCTCTCTTACTGTTTTTTGTATCAAAACATCCTTCATAATCTTCTTGACGGAACTTTTCAACATTTCTGCCACCATCACCAAAATTTGCTGGTGAACCATCAGGATTTTTTTTACCTTTATCTACTCCTTTCCACCATCCTACACCACCATCTTTAACTACACGTTCATTAATAAATTTCATGGCTTCAGGTTGGGACCACCAATCATCATACTTTTTTTTTAATAGAAACTCTTTTAGATATCCTAATAAAGTGCCCTTCTTACTATTTATCATTTGATCAATACATTGTTCGTATTCTTCTTGTTTATTATTCATAATTTTTATAATAAATATAAAAATGAAATCAATTTTTAAAAATTATTATTTATTTCAAAAAAATTTACTATAAGGATTATAGAATAATAATTTTTAAAAATTGATTTTTCTAAAAAACTATAATAAAATGGAGGACATTAAAAGTCATTTGAAACAGGAAATTTCTGAGTGGGGACTTGATGAGTTTAAAAAAATTCACAAAGAAAAAAAATTAAATAAAGATTTATGTTTCGCATTTCTTGGATTAGGGGAAATTGGAGAATTATTTACATTAATAATGTTTCCGAATAGTATTGGTTCTGCTAGTAAGGGTGGTTGTTCTTTTGATAACAGAGAAGGATATAATGAAGCAACAGGAGGATATAATATAACAAGAGAAGTTAAATTTGCATCACTTGATGGTAGTAAACAATGTAGTAGATGCAAAATAAAAACTTCACGATTTCAGACAGAATGTCTAAAATGTGGGAGTAAAAATTTTAAACTTATAAATGATAGTAGATGGGGTATAAGTGCAAAGGCCCATAAAGATTATTATAATAATAAATATAATTTAAATGAATATATACTTTATGTAAGTGAATTTAATGATAAGGATGAGAGTATTAATTTAAAATGTTTTAAAATATTATCAAGTAATAGATATTTTAGTGAATATATAAATAATCAATATGAAAATGGAAAAGGAAATACTTGTAATATGCTTCCCTATAGTTGGGATTTTCATTTATCAGGTCCGATAATGTTATTTGATATTAATATAAAAAATAATGGTATAATTAGTGAGAATTTTTGGAATTTAGATAATACAAATATAGTAAACATTCCAAAAACTTTAATAAATAAAAATAAAAAAAGTTGTAATTATGAAGGTGTTATTCCTAATGAAGGATTAGATTATAATAATTATATTCAATATTTTACAATGAAAAAAAAAAATTTAGGAAAAGATAGAGGAGAAGTAGTACGTAAATAAATATTATGTAGATAATAAATTATTTTTAAAATATTTTTCATCTAATTCACAACCATAAAAATTTCGTGATAAATCAGTACAAACTTTAGCAGTCATACCACTTCCCATAAAAATATCTAATACATTATCATTAGTATCAGAAGAACATTTAACAAGTCTTTCTATTAATTTATATGGTTTTTGAGTAGGATGAAATTTTTTATATGTTTTATCATAAAAATTTATATCATTCCAAACATCAGTTAATTTAGGTTCAATATTAAATTTATATACATAATCATCATAATTAATATCAAATTTTCCAAATAATTCTTCTAATTTTTCCCAATCTTCTTTAGTTGGATATTGTATATTTTTTTGTTTTTTACCAGCAATTGTAGACCAAGTACCACCACCATTTATTGCCTTACCTAAATGTTTATTAATATCACTTGATTTAATTTTATGTGTTTTTTGTTTATTTTGTAAATAATTTTTAATAAATGGTCTTGCTTCTTTATGAAAATAAATAATATATTCACTTGCTGTAGGAAACATTTTTAATTTATTACTTGACCTACCAGCAACACTACGTAATCCTTTATCTAAAACAATATGTTGTCTATATGTAAAATTATGTTGTTCCATTAATTTAATAATAAAACTAAGTTGATAAGGAAATCCAAATATCCAACAACTACAAGAATATTTAGAAACTCTATCTAATTCTTTAATTATATCTTCCATCCAGTTTAAATAATCATCTAAACAAGACCATTGTTTATCCCATTTTTCATTTACTACATTAAAATAAGGAGGATCAAGTATAATTGTATCTATAATTTTATCATCTAATTTTTTTAGATATTCAAAACAATCTAAATTATAAATCTCATTTTTATTAATAACTTCAGTATTCATACTTGTTATATTTAGAACAATATAAAATCAATTTTAAAACTTAAAAAATTGATTTTAATTATTTAATTTTCAAATGGAAAACATAGATACATATTATAAGGATTCATGGCATGCGTTTTATAGTGCTACATCTATAAAATCCTCTAAAAAAAATTGTTATACAGAAGAAGAAAAAAAACAAAAAAATTATAAAAATATACATACAAATTTTTATAGAAATAATCATAGTGGTAAAGAAATAGAAATTACTTCGGTATTTAGTACAAAAAAATATCCAAATTATCAAGATTGTCCCTATTATTTTGAAGATAAAGTTTATTTAGGGATTGTAAATGATTGGGTTAGAATTGGACAATATGAAATACTTTAAATAATTAGAATATTAGATTCTAATTTTCTAACTAAAAATTTATATTTTAATAACATAAACTGTGTATATTTTTTTTTAATAAATACATTACTATATAAATTAATAAATCTATATTTATTTAATTTTTGTTTAATAAATTGTCGTTTTAAATATGTAAAATATCTGAATAAATTATTATTATTTAAATGTTTATAATAGGATGAAATAATATAGGGTAAATATAATTTTTGAAATATTTTATATTTTTGTAATAATCTATATCTTTTTTGAGTCCATAAAATATGTTTCAATAATTGACTATCATTTTTATAAGTAGTAAAATTATATTTTAAATTATCTACATAATTTTTAATAATATTAATATTATTTAAATTATAATATTTTTGTAGTTTACCAAATAATTTATATTTTTTACAAAATGAAATATTTAGAATATTTATTTTAATAATAGATTTTATATAAATAGTAGTCCATAATTCTTTTATTTTTTCTAATTTTTCATTTAAATCATCAAGTGAAATATTTTCTAAAACATTTTTAAAAGCGTCATTAAGAGATATATTATTATGTAAATGTAAATTTAAATCTAAATAATCATAAATAATATTCTTGACTAAATCTAAAATAGTTCTTAATTTTTTATTAATATTTGAGGATAAGAATAGTGATTTATTAGGTAAAATATTAAATAATGTATCTAATATGTCTGAACCGATAAAAGATACAAAAATACGAGCATATTTACGAGAATTAGTGTCTTTCATAAAAACACCATCCCATTTATTAGGATAATCATATAAATTTAGTCCATTTCTACATAACATAATACCATTTAAACTACTTTTATAATTAAGATTTTTATAATAAAAATCTTGGATTTTATATTCATATTCAGAAATAATATTACATTTAATATTAATTTGACCTACTGAATTCATAGATTGTAATTTATCATAAATATCTTTACTTTTATTATATTTATAAATAGTATTATTATATGAAATAGCAAATAATGTATTTTTTGCAGTTTTATATGGAATAATATTAAATTCAATACTATTATTTTGATTTCGTTGATTCCATAATAACCAATCTAATTTTGATATATTATTTAATTCAGTGTCATTGATACTAATATGTTTATTTGAAATTGTATATAAACCATATTTAAAATTACAAGCAAACTCTGATAATTTAATTTGTAAGTTATTATATAAAATATTATACATTTCTTCATTTTCTTCTTCATTATCTTCTGAATCATTTTCTAATTGATACACTACTGTACCTGAAAATTTATATAAAGATGATTCTTTTTTTTTATTAATTAAACCAAGTTCATCTAAAATATTTTCAAAAATTTTTTGCCGTGGTTTATTACAATATCCACTATCAATACAATTTTGATATTCTCCACCATTTGCAAAATTAGTAAAAGCAACACTATTAAAATCACAATATACAATATCATCTGTGTTTGATTTTTTAGAAAGAATAATCCATTTACCACCAATTTTAAGTAATGCTTCTTTTAAACCAATATTATATGTACCAATCTCTCCAATTTTTCGTTTTGAAGAATCATAAAATTTTTTTAATTTATCCATATTATTTTTATCCATACCCTCTCCATTATCTACAATAATTGGATTAATATAATTATTATGTAAAATAAAAATATCTTCCGCATTACTAGCAATAGAATTATGGATTAATTCATTAAGTGCTGTTTCTAATGTATGTGAATTACCATTAATTTTACTTTTAATAAATCCCCGAAGATCTACTTGAATTTCACAATCATTCATTGTTAAAAATATAAAACAAAAATTTCAATTTTAAATAAATTATCTAATATTTAAAAAAAAAAGTATAATACAATATATTTATATGAATAAAAATATAGAGGATTTGATAAAATTATATAATACAGTTGGAAATGAAAATTATTTTGGTGAAGTTGTATCAAAACGAGAACATATGATACAAGCGGCTGTATCAGCCCAAGAACATATGGAATCAGAACAATTAATTTTAGCATGTTTATTACATGATATAGGACATTTATTAGAGAAAGATAATATGAATGGTTTAGGAGTTATGAATCATGGTACAGTAGGAAAACAATATTTAGAGAAAATGGGGATGAATAAAAAAGTATGTAAATTAGTAGAGAGTCATGTTGCAGCTAAAAGATATTTAGTTAGTATAGATGAATCATATTATGAAAAATTATCAGACGCTTCAAAAAAAACATTAGAATATCAAGGAGGAAAAATGAATGAAGGTGAAATAAATAGTTTTGAGAAAGATTTGGATATGATAGAAATATTAGGAGTACGATATCATGATGATAATGGAAAAAAAATAAAAATAAAAGATTTACCAACTATTGAATCATTTATTCCATTAATTCAAAAATATATGTGTTAATTTAATTAATTTATTAATAAATTAATAAAATAATAAAATATAAAATAATAATGATTGAATTATATTTATCTACTAATAAAAATATAACTTCAACAGAAATTATAGAAGAATTAATGAAAAATCAAGTAGAATGTCAAATATATAATAATATATCGGCTATTTATAGTTGTGGTGAAAGTTATAAAGAAAATGGATTTTATTTAAAACTTTTTAATATTAATGAAAAAAATTTTAAAAAAAAAGTATGGAAGTCATTACAGTCATTATTAGATGTACGATGTGCTCATGTAAAAAATGAAAATAAATATGAAGGATGTGTAATGAATTGGCCTAATGTATTTGTAAAAAGTAAGTGTAATTTACCATTATAAAACTATTTATTATTACTTATCATATATTCTATCAAAATAAGGAAAATAAGATTTTTGTGTTCCATCTCTACATATATCTAATGTTTGACAATGAAAACCACCACCAAACATATAGGCATCAAAAAAATCAACTGGCACAACTTGAAAACCATAAGTATTTTCTAATAAATCTATTAATGGTTTTTCCTTTTTTTCAACTATAACTGTATTTTCATCTATGGATAATACATTCATATTTAACCATTTACTTGAATAACAACCATCCATCATTTTATTATTTACTGGATATGGTGCTTCAAATAATTCCCAATCATTTTCCTCATTTTTTATTTCCCTTAATAAATCATCCTTAATTGATTTTTCAGGACAAGTCATCATTAATCCTGGTCGTAATATTGTAAGTTCTGCATCTAAATGTGTTGGTGTTGTATTATTTTCTAATAAAGTTTCATGAATACGAAACTGATTACCAAATTCACGTTTTATCCATTCTATACCTGTTTTATTTGTAGTAAAACCATTTTGAACAAATAAATCTTTACCACAACGTACTATATCAGCAGCATCGAAAACCGGTTCAGCATTGTTATTTAACATGTATGTATATTTATTTGCATAATGTTGTCTTTCATTATTATTATTATAAATGGGATAATCTAAATTATATAAATTATCATTCATAGCAGATTTAGGTGGTTGAATCCATCGTGAATTTCTATCTGCACGCCATAGTTGTAATAATTCATTATGATATACTTGAGATTCAAAATAACGACACCGCCAGGACATTGGTGCTTCTAAAATAGTATTTCCCAAAATAGAAAAAGTATCTCGAGGGCAGGAATTTTCATTTGTATTAGTTAATTCCCAACCTGGTGTTTTAATAGAATTACTATGATCATATGTATTTGGACGAATAACTTGAATACTGTAATCATATTTTAAAATATCAATTAAATTATCAATACATTTTATAGCTTTTTGAATTTGTTTTTCATCCATTTTATTATTATTAATACATGTATTATAACTTCGAACACGCGTAGGAAATTCTTGAGGTATTCCATATGAATTAGAGGGATTACCAATAAATAGTGTTCGTAATGGGTCAGTTTCGTTCCAAGAATTAATGAATCGTGTAGGTGGTGGTGTTTGTGAACAAGAATTCATTTACATAATTATATAATAATTTTATTTAAATTGTTTATATAAATAAATTAATTTATTTTTCAAAAAAAAAAAATATATATATATATATAATGGGAATCGATTATAAGAAAAAATATTTAAAATATAAAAACAAATATTTAGAAGCTAAAAAAATATATGGTGGTGCTGATGAATCTATAAAAATCAAAATAGAAGAATTAAGAAACGCAATAGAAGGGTTAAGAAATAGTGGTATTTCTGATATGATTGATGAATTATTAATTAAATGCAGTGAATGTGAAAATACACAACAAGTGGAAGCTTTAGAAGAAGAAGTTAGACTGTTAAAAGAAGCTAAGTTAAAAGAAGAAGAAGAAGAAGCTGCTAGGTTAAAAGAAGAAGAAGAAGCCAAAGCTAAAAAAGAAGCTGATGCTGCATCAAAATCAGTAGTAGAAAAAGAACCAGAAACTGATGCTGCACCAGTAGCAGAAGGAAAAAATGCTGAACAACAAGATGAAGAACTAGAAACAGTAGTAGAAGCTAATGATGCACCAGAAAAAAAAAGTGACGGTGATAATTAAGAATATGACCCAGATGCTAAAGTAGCAGCTGAGACGATAGGCCTATTCGGTGGCAGAAAAATCACATCCTTAAGAAAATAATTTTATTTTTAAATAAATTTAAATATTTTTTTTTTCGTTATACATCCAATAACCTTTATATAATAAAACACCATTTTCGTCATATTCTTCACCAAAACCATTACTCATATTATTAGTCCATTGTCCCTTATATAAAATATTATGATTAGGAAAATAAAGTGTTCCAAAACCATTACGTAAATCATTAGAAAATTGACCGTGATATAATATATTATCACTATTATCATAATATAAAGTTCCAGTACCATCTTTACTATTATTATAAAAAAGTCCATCAAAAACAATTTTATTATTTTTATATAATTTACCAGAACCATTTTGTTGTCCTAATTTAAATAATCCTGAATAATATAAGGAATCATTTATATATAATTTACCTTCACCATCATACATATCATTTTTAAAAGAACCAATATAAATAGAATTAGATAAAATGAGTCTACCATTTCCTTGTTTTAAATCATTTAAAAAATAACCTTTATAAACTAATTTATTATTATTATATAAAAGTCCATAACCAGATTTTAAATTTTCGTTCCATTCACCTTCATAAATAAGTGAAGAATCAATATCATATAATTTACCGAAACCGTGTTTATAACCATTAAGAAGGTGTCCTTCATAATATAAAATACCATTATCATAATAAATAGAAGATTCACCATAATATTTTTCATTTTTAAATTGACCCTGATAACGTTGAGTACCATTTTCCCAAAATTCAATACCATTAATTAAAGTATCATTTTCCCAAATTCCATTAATTTTAATATTACCATTAGAATAGTAAATTTTACCTGAACCGTGTTTTTTATTTTCATTAAAAAAACCAGCATAATAAATAGTGTTTAAGTTATTATAATATAATTTACCTTCACCGTGTTTTGTATCATTAAGCCATAAACCTTTATATAAGATATTTTTATTTTGATATAAAATACCAATACCATTTTTTTTATTATTTAAAAAAGAACCCATAAAAATAATTTCTTCATTTTCATCATATAAAATACCTTCACCTGATTTTTCATCATTTTCCCATTGACCTTCATATAATTTTGTATCTTCTAATGTATATTCAATACCAAAACCATTTTTTTTTCCATTCAAAATCCAACCGTGATAATATTTAATGTTTGTGTTTGGGTGATTTTGATTAACAAAAGATTTTTTGGAATAACATAAACCCATATATATATTTAGAAATATAAAATTATATTTAAATAGAAAAATGAGATTATTTGTAATGAGACATTGTGAAAGAAATATAATGGATTGTGGTTTTGAATCACCATTATTACCAATAGGAATTCATAATGCAAAAAATTTATACGGACAAATGAGTTTTATAAATATAGATACAATTTATTCGTCGCCTTTTTTAAGAACAATTCAAACGGCTGATTTTTATAGTAAAATAAAAAATATTCCGATAAATATAGATTATAGTTTATCTGAATTTGTATTACCAATAGAAAAATATAGAATGAAATCAATATATAATTATATAATTCCAAATAAATGGAAAAATAATTTTATAATAAAAACAGATAATATGTTAGTAGATAAATATAATGTGAATGAATCATTTAATGATTGTATAAAAAGAGTATATAATTTTTTAGTACATATAATAGAAAAATATAAATATACAAAAAAAAATATATTATTAGTGAGTCATATGAGTATAGTAAATATAATAATAGGATTAATTGAGAATAATATAAATATGGAAACATTTAATATGGATAAACCATATCCAATGGGGTTAATTACAGAATTAAATATTTTAAATAAAAATAATATATAAATATTATATAATGGAACCACCCCAAGAGGAAAAATATAAAATTATATATGAAGATAAAATAAAAGAAATTGAGGTGAAATATGAAGATATAAAAGATAAAATATTAAAAGATTTTTTAGAAGAACAGGGAATATTTAAAGAATTTGAAATAGAACCTGAAATGATAGAAATAAAAAATGAAGAAGATGAGGATATTTTAAATAAAAAATTTGATGGTTATGGTCTTAGAGATGAATATGGTAATTTAATATTAAATTTAACTTTAAATAATAGACCATATAATGAAGATGAAAAAAAAGATATAGCAGTAAAAGGGGAAGTAGAAGAATTAATTGAAGAAATTAAAGAAGAACATGAAGAAGAATCACCTATTAAGGAACAAGAATTAGTAATAGAAGAGAAAAAAGATTATGATAAATTGGGAGATGTTCCTTATTATATATTAAATGATAGAAATAAATTTTTTAATTGGGTATATCCAACATTTGAAGAAACATCATATAAATATATAGAAAATACAGAAAAATTAAAAGAAATAGGTTTTAATGAAAAACAGGGACAATTATTTACAAAACAATTTTTAGTAGATTCACCATATAGAGGAATATTATTATTTCATGGATTAGGAACAGGTAAAACTTGTGCGGGTTTAATAACAAGTGAAAATTTAATTAAAAAAAAACATACATTAATATTAACACCTGCATCATTAAGACAAACTTGGATAGATGAATTAAAATTTTGTGGAGATCCTATTTATAAAAAAGATGCTGCATTAATATATAAAAATTATACATTTATAAATTATAATAGTACTGATATTAAGAAAATATATTCTGATATAAAAAATAATATATATTTAGATTCAAAAGTAAATTTTAAAAAATCAGAAGGAGAAATATTAAAAGGACGAGTAATAGAAATAACAAAAGGAGTATTTAAAAAAAATAAATATAATCCAACACATGTAAGAATAATAGATAATGAAAATGTAACAGGTGAATATAATATAAGAGATGCGGAGGTAAAATTAGAAGATAATTCAAATCCATTTGATAATAAAATAATAATATTTGATGAAGTTCATAATTTTATTGTAACAATAGCAAATATATATAAAAAAATGCAACGTCCAACAGAAATTCAACAAATGAAAAAAGATATATATGAAGATTTAAAAAATTCTATAAATTGTAAAATAATATTATTAAGTGGAACTCCAATAGTGAATAATGTATATGAAATATCATTTTTATCGAATATATTAAATGGAAATAATTATATTTATAAATATGAATATATATTAACAGAAAATATAAAAAAACTAAATATACAAAAATTAGAAGAAGGTATAACAAAACGAATAAATTTTATAAATTATATAAATACAGAATTAAATCAAACAAAAATATCATTAAATTTCATGTTTAATCCTGATTATTTTGTAAATAAAAATCATTATGAAATAGAAAAAGAAGAAGAAAATTTAGAAACAAATACAATGGAAAAAAAAATTAATAAATTAAGAACTGAAATAGAAGTACATTTAAAATCATATAAACCAATTAGAAAATCAATAAGAAAATTACATTTAGATGCACGTGTAATGCCTAATAATAGTGAAATGTTTGAAAAATTATTTTTAGAAAAAAAATATGAACCGGAATATAGAACTTATATTTATAAATCAATAAAAAATATAAATTCTATTAAATCTTTATTAGCAGGTAAAATATCATATTTACGTGGTGATTTACCAACAAAAACAATAATAAATACAATAAAATTACCTATGGGTAAATTACAAGAATCACAATATGTAATAGCTCGTAGTAGAGAAATTATATCATCACGTAGAAAAAAACAACAAGATGATGAAAATTTGGCAAATTTAAGATCAAAAAGTAGACAAATATGTAATATTTTTATACCAACTATTCATAAAACAAATGAATTAAATATGGATGAAGATGAAATAGAAGATGAAATAGAAGAAGAAAGTTTAGATGATGAAAATGATGAAGAAGAACAAGATGATAAAACAGGTAAAAAAAATAAAAAAGAAAAAAAAATAGATCCAAGACATAAAAATGTAATAAATTTCATAGAAGAAAAAATACATAATAAAGGTGATAAAGAAGGTGATATAAATAATATAATATTAGAGAATATTAAAGAATATTCTTGTAAATGCGCTCATATAATAAGAGTAATAATAGAAACAACAAAAAAACATAAAACAATTAATAATATTTTTTATCCAATGGGTAAAGTTTTAATTTATTCTGATTTTAGAGAATTATATAGTGGTGGTGTATCTTTTATAGCAAAATTATTAGAAATACCAGATTTTGAATATATAGATTTTAATAATATTTTAGAACAATTTTTAATAGAATTAAATGATGAAGAAAAAAAAATATATGAAGGAGCTAATTGGGGTGGTAGAGAAGATAATGCAGATAATATAAATTTCCAAAACAAATTATTAGATTTTTTAAAAGTATTTAATTCTAAAATGTATCATTATAAAACATTTTATTTATGGCATACATCAGATACACAACATATGAAAGTAAATTATTTAGCAAAATTTGTTTATAATCATATAGATAATTTAAGAGGTAGTTTATTAAGAATAATGTTTATTACAAAAAGTGGTTCAGAGGGTATCTCATTTAAAACAATAAGACAAGTACATATACTTGAACCTTTTTGGCAACAAACACGTGAAACTCAAGTAATTGGAAGAGCAGTTCGTTATAAATCACATGATGAATTACCAGAAAAAGATAGAAATGTGTATGTATATAAATATTTAGCTACATTAAAATATAAAAATTCAAGTACTGATAAAGATTTATCAGTAGATAAAAATTTAACAACAGATGAATATATAACAGAGGTATCAGAAAAAAAACAAGCAATAATAAATACATTTTATGAATTAATAAAACAAGTTGCATTAGATTGTCCTTATAATAATGAATCATTAACATGTTTTTCATATAATAATATAAATTACTGGGAAAACAAAAATGAAAAACCTATTATTTTTAATGATGGTATATCAACATATAATGAAGAAATTTTACGTAAAGAAGCTTATTTAGTAAAAAAATATAATCAATTATTTATAGTATATAATAATAATTTATATGATTATGAAAAATATAATTTACATAATATTTTAATAAAAATAGGACATATAAAAAAAACTGGTGAAGATTTAATTTTTGAAATTACACGTGATTATTCCGCCCACGAAACATGTTTTATTCAATCTGAAATAAATACAGGTTTAAAAAAAACCGAATTAGAAAATATAAATTATCATATAAATCAAGGTGAAGATATAACTGATACTGAAAAAATAACTTTTATTTCATTTACTGAATTAAAAGGTGGTAGTGATTTTTATGATGCTGAATCAGAAGAAGAAAATTTTAATACAGATTATGATTCCGAGTCAGATTCAGATGAAAGTATTGAAGAATATTTTGAAGATGATGAAGAAATACAAATAATGGATAAAATATTTATAAATAATACTTCATATGAAAATGGAGATTATATATGTTTACAAGATAATATAACTAATGATAAAACATTAATAGGAGTTATAACAAGTATAACAAATAAATATATAGATATAAGTGGAATTCGAATTCCAATTTTAGAAAATACCGACCAAAAATATTTAATTTTATATAAAGTAATAAAAAAACAGGAATTTATTAATGATTTAGGATTAAAAATGCTTGAAATATATGTTAATTTTGATAATATATATAAAATATATGATAATTATATTAAAAATAAAAATATAGAAATAGTAGTAAATAATATTTATTCAAGATTAAAAGAATTTCCTGCACCTCAACAATCAGACGATTTATCAATAGAATCATCACAATCAATAGATTATATAAATCAATTATCACCACAATTAAATGAAATTATAGATGGATTAACTGATAAATCTATACATTTATCTGATTTAGATGATATATCTATAAGTCTAAAAATGAGTGATCCTAAAAATGAAAAAATGGAAGCAAAAAAAATAAATAAGGAAGATTATGAAAATTTCAAAAATGAATATATAACATTAATAAATCTATATTATAAACTTTATAAAAATTATATTATTAAAAAAAATAAAATGGATAAAAGTTCTGAATTTGAATTTTTTAATTCTAATTTATCTAAAATGTTAAAGAAAAAAATAATTACATCTATAAATGAAAATTTTGACATATTTTCCAAATTAATAGAATTTTTATTTTACACTGAATGTTCTTTACTTAATTTACCAAAAGTTATATCATTAAAAGAAGATAAATATAAAGATAAAACTAAAAAATATAAAATACTAACTCAAGAAATATTAAAAGATAAAAAAACTACTACATTTGCAAAAGGTATTAAATATAATAAATTTATTGATAAAATTAAAAATGATTCAATACATAATTCAACTCTAGATACACCTGAAGAAATGGATGAAGAAGAAGAATCACAAGATTATAATAATGTATGTGATGAAATAGAAAATATGATAACTAATTATAAAACAGTATATTATTCAATAGATAATTATCCATTAGAAATAGATATAATAGAAAAATTATGGTGTTTACAAGAATTTATGATAACAAAAAATTATGATATTATTGATGTTGAAATATTATTATTTAATGATACCGATATTATAGAAGAATTTAATAAACAAACCATTATTTTTAAAACTGAATTAACCGAAAAAAGTACCACAAAATCATCTAAAAAAGAATCCACAAAATCACCAGTAGAGGAATCCACAAAATTATCTAAAAAAGAATCCACAAAATCACCAGTAGAGGAATCCACAAAATTATCTAAAAAAGAATTCACAAAATCACCAGTAGAGGAATCCACAAAATCATCTAAAAAAGAATCCACAAAATCACCTATAGTAAAATCTCCAGAATTTACTGAATTACCTAAAGAAGATACAATAAAACCACCAGAAAATGAATCCGCAAAATCACCTACAGAAGATACAATAAAACTACCTGTAGATCAATCATCATCACCTGTAGATGAATCAGCAAAATCACCTGAAGAATAAAAAAAAAATAAAAATACCTAAAGAGGTATTAGAATAAATTATAAATAAATATCTAATATTTGTTTTTTAGATAAATGAAATAAATGAAATAAATTTTCTTCACTAATAGATTTGAAAACTGAAATATCATTATTTTTATATTTTAATTTAAGACGATAGTTTTTTTTTTCATTTTCATATTCTACAAAAATAGTAAAATGATTATTTAAAAGCATTATCATAAATGGAAAAAAATATGCATCTTTTTTTGAATGTTCTAAAAATAATAAAAGTTCTTTTAAATTAATTATTCTTATATGTTTTGTTTGTATGATATCATTATATTCATTAAATATAAGACATAATTTTATAAAATTTGAAATATTTAAATTTTTAATAGAATTATAATAAGAATTATTTATTTTTTTTATATTTAATATTTTGCTAAAAAATAATTTATTTGAAACCAATTCATATATATAGTTATTATTATAATTTAAATAATTATTCATATTATAATAATGAAAATTTAATATATTTTTACTTTGTATACTAAAATATTTATTTACTTTTTTTAAAATATATAAATATTTAAATTTATGTAATTTTTTTAAAATAAAATAAATAATATCATCCGATAAATTATTTATCATATATATTTTTATTTATATATATTTATATCTATTATATGTATTATTTATGATTCATCATCGCTATAACTATTACTATTACTATTACTATTACTATTACTACTATTACCATGAATTATATAACTATCATCTTGACTAATAGAACTATTTTCCATTTCATCAGAATAATAATTATCTTCTGAATCACTTTTCTCAACATCTCCTCCTGTTTTATAAGTATTTAAATCTTTTTCATAACGTAATTTATCTTTTTCAGCTAATTTATTATATTTTTTTTTATCTTTATCTTTTAAATCACCCCATAATTTTCCTAATCTTTTTGATAATTGACCTAACGAATCATCCGGAAATTTAGCTTTTAATTTTGGGCGTATATCTTCTTGAAAAAACATATATGCGGATTTGTTTCTTTTTGGTGCATTTTTATCTTTCATTTTTTTTATAGATTTTGTATTAGGTTTTAGTAAATATTTTTCAATAAATATTTCTATTTTATCAGATTTATTTAAATCATTACAAATATTTTTAATTAAATCTATTGAAATAGAATAAATAGATTTATCAAAACTTTCATATAATTTTTTATAATTATCTTTCATTATAATTTAATAAATATTTAATTATATTAAATTAGACGAATAAAATAAGTATTAATTTAATTTATTTTTTATAATATATATATATATATAAATAAATGGATGTAAGCGAGAAAAAACAAAAAACAACAGAACAAATTATTCGTTTATATGTATCAACTATATTAGTTTTATGGAATAGTATTTGTAAAGATTATAATAAAAAAATAGACGAAGAAAAAGAAGAACTTGAAATAAAAAGATTAGAAAAATCTGATAAAGAAAATATTAATGCTCTTCAAATTTCATTAATAGAAGATGAAGAATTAGAAATAGAAGATATAGCAAAAGAACGAAAAAAAGAATTAGAACAACTTTCTAATACAAGATATAAGAATGTTTATAATGATTTTAAAAAATGTGAAAAAGAATTAAAAGATGATCTTAAATTAATTCAAAAAGAAATAAATATGATTTATGATGAATGCGAACAAAAAATAAATACAAATGCTGAAAAAAATAAATTAAATGAGAGGAAAAAAGCAGAATTAGAAGCATCAATAGATATTGATTTAAAACAAATAAAAAGTTTAATTACAAATGGATTTAATAATAAGGATACTACTGAAGACCCCTTATCATCTTATGAAGTTGAAAAAAAAAAAAAAAAAAAAAACAAAAAAAAAAAAAAAAAAAAAAATGAAAAAAAAGAAAAAAAAAAAAAAAAAGAAAAAGACTTAAAAAATAACAAAATAGAGATTGATAAAAAAGAAAATGACAAAAAAGAAAAAGAAAGGAAAGCAGAAGAAGCAGCAAAAAATATAGGAAAATTGGAGGCAGAAGAATCAAAATTACTTAATAAAATTGCCTTTCCAGCTGCCCCACAGGCGGCTATTGGGGCTCTGCAGGAAATGCTTAGTGAAATTAAAACTAAAATAAATGCTGAAAAGGAACAAAAAGAAACATTTAATAAAAATATTGAAGGTTCAAAAAACGAAATAAAAGTACTTAATGAAAATACTAGAAAATTAGAAGATGAATTAGATGAAATAAATACTAACATAAATAAAGCAGAAAAAAAAATAAAAAATTTAAGTAAAATTAGAGATGAACTCAAAACTTTTGGAATACCAAATTCAAATGCTTCTCATAATTCTTATTTTACTAGCTTAAATCAAGATTTAATTACTTCTGATTTGACCCGACAAATATTTAGTAATAAATATCCAACATCAATAATTGCAAAAAAAAATATAGAATTAGAAGATCTTAAAGAATTTGAAGGAGAATCAACGGAAATATGTAGAAACATAGTAAATAAAAAGTTTAATCCTAAAGTATTTGAAATAATAAGTAATGAAATTTTTGATGATAAATATTATATTTATACCACTTTTGATGAAAAAATAAATGATAAATTAATAAATAAGTATTTAACAAATAAGTACAAGAAAGATGTTAGTGAAAATAGCTCTGGAAACGACCTGGGACCCTTTGTATTAATAAAAGATTATAGCGATAAAACTATAAAAGAATCTCGAGATGATTTTTTAAGAAATATTATTGATTATTCTAATAACCTAATTGATGAAATACAACAAGTTAGAGATAAAAGAATAATAAAAAAAAATAATGAACCCATAACAATAGATGAACTTTCAGAAATAAATAACTCTATAAAAATTTTTTCAGAAGATTCTTCAGAAGATTCTAAACAAAGTTATTTAAAAACTATATTCACAAATTTTAGAAACAAGCATTTTGATGAAAAAAAAACAGATATGAACATTTTTATAGAAAATTTTTTAATGTATTTAAGAAAATTAACTATTAATCAATCTTGTGATCCATTTAAAATTGAAGATATTTTTAATAAGGATAAAACATATAATAAGGATAATTTTTTTGAATTAAAAACTCAAAAAAGAAAAATGTATGAAAAATTTAGTGATACTATAAAAACACCTGGTAATAATAGTGATTATAGTAACAATTTAAAAAATTTTAAATATAATATTAAAAAAAAAGTAAACTTATGGCTTCTTGAAGAAAGGATTATGGATGGTGATAATACGTTCTATACAAATTTGATAAAAGAAGAAGAACCAAATATAGATGAATTAACAAATTTATTTGAAGGCGATATGTCGAAAAATTCAGAGCCAAAAACCAGTACAGATTTAAAATGGAAAAAAAGAAAAACTAATTTAGAAAAATTATTTGCTAGAATAACAAAAAATCAAGAGAAATATTTTAAAACAAAATTTACTATTATAAAATTAGTATATTTAATAGTGAAAAAAGCAAATAAAATAAATCGTTGGAAAATAGAGAATAAGATTGAATCTAATAAACTTGGAAATAAATTAAATAAATCTGTTGCTGAAAGAATCGAACTTATACAAAAAATAAATAAAAAAATATATGAGAATTTATTAAAAAATAAAAGTATAGAAAATACAAAATTGAAAATTTGGGCTTCTTTAATACAATATAAATTTATAAATAAAAAACAATTTACAAATTGTTATACAGAATTTAAAAAAGAAGAAGGAGAAAAAAATACTATTAGTAAAAAATATTTTAATGAATCAATACAAAATATTTTTAAATATTTAACAGGAGAAGAAGCTTTCAATATTATTAAAAGTATAAATGATGATGAAATTTTAAAACTTATACTAATGTGGTTAAATAAAAAAGAGAGAAAACTGTTTCATTTTATATTTTTTAGTGAATTAATAAATTTGTTACGAGAGTTTGTTACAAATGAACTACATAATTCATGGAAAAATTTATTTAGTTTTCATGATATAATTATTAAAAAAATTAAAAATTTTTTAAATTCAGATGAACTCCAAAAATTATATAAACGTAAACTAAAAATTGATAAAATTATAATTAATAAATACAAATTAAAAAAAAATAATCTATCACATTTTAATATATCTTTACAAGAAATAATAGATATTATAAATAATAAAGAACCAGCACAACAAATTACGGCGGAGAATGTGAGGTTGCAGGAGGAGCTGGATGATGTAATAAACAAATTATTAGAAGAGTTGTTTATTAAAGATAAAGAACAAAGTGGGGGGGGGGCCTCGGGGGAGATTATAAAGGTGATGAGCCCCAACCCCAACAGCGCCGCAGGGTGGGAAGTTAACCTCAGAACAAGGGGAAATATAAAAGAGGGGGACATACCAATGACTAGATCGGACAACGACAGTCTCGCCCAAGCGCTCAATAAAACGCAACCATCCACTAGGGGGGATGGAGGAACCAACGAGGCTGCCACGAAGAGTCAGGACCCGGTAAAAGACCAAAATACTAAAAAAAAAAGCCGTAAAAACTCCCGTAAAGCCCAGCGTAGAAGCAGGGGCAAGGGCATAATACAAGGGGTTGCCCGTAAAAGCCTGAACCGTGAAAGGAGGGAGGAACTGGAGAAACTGGAGGCACGAAGAAAGGAGCTGGATGATAAAAATGTTAAAGATAAAGCAAAGCAAGAAATAACAAACGAAGAAGCAGCGATCCTGAATGACAGAGACGAGGAGAAGGCGGCGGTTGAAGAAGAAATAGGACAGATAAAGGTCGCGGCTCTGGGAACTCAATACGAAGACAATATTGGAGCTTATAAAAAAGATTTTGAAAATAAATATATGACATTTATAAAGTTTATAGTGAATGAAAATTTAACACATTTAAGAAGCGTAATGAAGGACATTGGCCCTATAGGCTGTGATGATTGCGAAAAGGAGAAGGACAAGCTTATATCACTTATAAATTCACCATTTAAGTTCTCGAAAGATAAATATTTAAAAGGTAATATTCCCGGCATCCCAAAACAGGAGGGGGGGGAGGGCGAGGAGGATTTAGACGATGTGAATTGGGATAAAATAATAAGTTCGTCGACTTGGGATAAGAGGGAAGAGTGGATAAACAATAAAATTTTAGAGGACGCTGGAAAAAACAATTTAAATGCTGTACAGTTACAAATTAATGTAATTAAAAGAGACATGATTAATGAATTAAAAGAATTGGGAGTAGAAGTTGCCGATCATCTGCCATTATTTAAGATAAGAGAAAAATTATTGGTTTACAAGAAGCAGATTGAAGAAATAGAAAAGGCAAAACAAGAAGAAAAAAAAGGTGAAGAAGATTTGGAGAGGTTGAGCGAGAAAACGAAGGAGTTTTTGAAAAAGCCAAATGGTGATGAATCAACTAAAAAAAAAATAAGAGATGCAGGTATATTTATCAATGAGGAAGAATTAAAAGAGGAAGATAGCGTAGAAATTCAAAAAGAAGAACTACACTTAGAAGAAGCAATTCAGACAATACTTACAGCATTTAAAGCTACACGTGTGATAAATAGTAAAAGTATTTCACAAGAATATCTTGACAATCTTAAATTAGACTTACAAAAAATGCATCAGGAAAAAATAGAAGAATTAAAACAACTATTACTATTAAGAAATGAAGGAGATAACCTCCAAAAACAGACAAAAATTAATGAAAAAGAAGCACTGGATTTTACGGAAGCGATGGAGAGGCTGGAGACAGAAAAAAAAGAGCTACTAACAGCCTTACAGAGTAAAGAAGAGGAAAATAATACGTTAAAATCAGAATTAGATAATAAAAATTTGGAAATAACACAATTAAAAGATACAAATGAAGAGGTTGAAAAAAAAATAAAAAGTACAGAAGAAGAAAAAAAAACTTTAGAAGCTACACAAAAAGATTTAAAAGAACAATTACAAAAAACAAAAAAAACCTTACAAGACAAGGATAATGAGATTAAAAAATTAGAAAATGAAATGAAAAAAAACAATGATGAATTAGTAAGCTTACAAAGCCTATATGATTCTCCAGAAAAAAATAATTTAACAGAAAACGAATTAAATGAAAAAATAAAAGATTTAGAATCTCAAATTTCATCGTTGAAAACTAATAATGATAATACTCCAGAAATAGAAAGACTGGAAAAGGAGGTTACAGTGATACAAACCATAATAATAAATAAAACAAAAGAAAAAGAATTAATAGAAAAAATAAAAATTCTTGAAAAAGAAAAAGATGCTAAAATAGGTAAATTAGAAGAAGAAACAAAAGACTTAGAAGATAGAAAGACAAATATTGAAGGTAAAATAACTGAAAATGATAAAGAAATGAAAAAATTACAAAAGTCTAAAAAAGAATTAGAAGAAAAATTAACCCAAAGTGAATTAAAAATTAATGAATTAGAAAAAAACATCACCCGATTAGAAGATGAAGTAACAAAAGATAATTCATCACAAATTACAGTAGAAATTGAAGATTTAGAAAAAGAAATACGCACATTAAATATTAAAGTAGAAAACTCTAATAGTAAAAACATGGAGATGCAAGAACGTATTAATACAATAAATGAGCTAAATAAAACATTAGACCAGGAGTTTAAGACCGAAAAAGAAGGGTTTGAAAAAGAAATAAAAAACTTAAAAAAACGAATTGAAGATGCGGCAAGCTTGGTGGATGCTGCGAAGGATAAGGTTGCTGAGGCTAATGCGCTAAAGCAAGAAATAAAACTAGAATCAGAGAAAGAAATACAAGCCGTTAAAGATGCAGCACAAAAAGCAGAAGAAAAATTAAAAACAGAAATTAGCGATTGTGACGAAAATAAAACAATAATAAAAGACCTATCGAGACAAATAGAAGAATTAGAAAAAAGAAATTCCTTTCCGTATGGTAATCAAGGACGTGATAGTCGTTATGGTCAAGATGGTAAAGTTGGTCCTCCTGGTAGAGATGGTGATCCTGGTAGAGATGGTGATCCTGGTGATCGTGGTGATCCTGGTGATCGTGGTGGTCCTGGTGTTCCTGGTGATCGTGGTGGTCCTGGTGATCGTGGTGGTCCTGGTGATCGTGGTGCTCAAGGTGATCGTGGTGGTCCTGGTGCTCGTGGTAGAGATGGTCCAGATGGTCAATATGGTCTTCGTGGTCCTCGTGGTCCTCGTGGTGGTCCTGGTGATCGTGGTGGTCCTGGTGATCATGGTGGTCCTGGTGCTCAAGGTAATGATGTTAGATATGGTTATCATGATACTGATAATCAAGATAGGCGTAGTAGTCTAGACTATGACATTTCATTGGGCCAGCCTGGCAAGAGCCACGGTGAAAGAATACCGGATCAAATCAAAAGTGTCGAAGGGAATCTAGGGTCGGTGGAGCAGGAGCAGTGGGGGCAACCGGTGGTTAATTATGGAGTAGATTATAGTAACGAAAGGGACTCTCAAGGGCAAGAGGAACAAGGTTTCGGAGAAAGGAGAGTGAATTTAAAAACGAAACTGACACAGGAGGGGGACAAGGGGGAAAATCCGCAAAAGAATATAAATTCGAGCTTGGAGTTACGGAACAAAATGGTTAATTCAGTCAATCAAGATAATAGAAGAACTGAAAGAGAGCAACAGATGACGAGGACGGAATTTCACGGCAAACTAGCGGCTGATGTCGCCGAGAAGAATGTGGCAGCCACACAGGATAATAAAATAGAAGTAGATGCAGCTTTGCAAATAAATCTGTCTAAGTTAGAACTTAATGCAATGATTGAAGCAATGCAAGCTGAATCACCAGATTTAGTTGACTATCAAAGAAGTATTGATTTATTTATATATAAAAATATACGTGACACTCAACTTGGGCAGAAAATTGATCTAGAAGAAAATAACATAATTAATAAAAAAGACAAAGCAGAATATGAAAAGCGCGTTTTATCTTCACGACAAATTTTATCAGATTCTATAATAAATTTAATTTCTAATGAAATGCCAGGTAAGATAAAACTATATGAAAATTTATATTTTAAAAAAGATATAGATAATGAAGAAAATAGTGTATCACAAGAAATGCTTAAATTTTTAGAAATTTTAATTGAAAAAAATGTTATATATAAAAATATAAAAATTTTAACAGAATTATTAAGTAGAATTAATCCTAATACTTTCTCCATCACCTCGCAGCAGGATAGGCAGGAGATTATTGGATTTTGTATGTTAATTTTATCCGTACAAGAAGCTATAAAAAAGGTAAAACAAGAAAAAGATAGGCAGGTGGGGGAGATGGCTAAGATGGCTTTAACTTGTATGTATATTAATTTATCAACATTAATTATGATATTAAATAATTATTTAAAACAAAACTATAATGATGATGCAGGTGCGCAAGCAAATATGGAAAAACTAAAAAAACAACTAATAAGTGAATATAATATGCAAAGACCACATATATTATTTATAAGAATAAGAGATGATTTAGATAGATTTTATATTGATAAACGTGCAGGTCCAATATATTTACATAGAAAAGGAAATTCTGACTTTAGACAGGTTGTATCTATATATGGAAATTTAATAAATGCTAATTTATTAACAGATTCTACGTCAGGGGAAGATACAAAAGAACCTACCAAAAAATTAATACAAAAGAATGAAGAAATACACAAAACAAATGAATCATTAGTAAAACTTATTACTGATACAGTCATGGATACTGGAAAAAATATAATACTTTTTACATATGGAGCTTCAGGATCAGGAAAAACATATTTTTCTATAGGTCCCGAAGATGGGCCTCAAGGACTTTTAGGACTTATTTTAAATAAATTAGCCGGGAAAAATTTTACACTTTCAGTAATAGAATTAATACCAGATTATAATGATAATGGGGGGGGATTTATAACCATAGGAGAATATACACCAGAAAATACTGATGACATTTCAGAACAAATAAAATGGATAAATAAGAAAAATGATAACAGATTAACATATTATACACCAAATAATCCAGATAGTTCAAGAAGTCATTTAATGATAAAAATTACATTGAAAGAAAATCAGAAAACAATTACAATAGCTGATTTAGCTGGTTTAGAGGCACCAATTAAACTAAATGACCAAATACAAAGGGGATATTATAAAAGACTACGAAATATTGATAATAACAAAAGTTTAATTTATAATAAAATATTCTTTTATCCAAAAGCTGATGAAAGCCTGTCGAGATTTTCGGGTCAAAAAGCTACAATTGATGAAATAGAAACACATTTAAGTAATAAAAATATAGGAAGACAAGATCTAGAAAAAAATCAACCTCTTGGTAAAATAAAATTTAAATCAGTTAGACCAAATACAATAAAAGATGTTATAAGTTGTTTTGAAAAAGCACAAATAATTTTAAAACAATTAAATAATCCAAAACTAAAAAATCCAGATATATTTATGAGTGAAGATGATAGAGCAGTTTTGTTAAACGGAAATAATTTTAATAATATAATATTAAAAGTATCAAAAAAATTAGATGAATCGTTTTCAGATGAAGAATTTTATATGAATAATAATGACGATTATGATGTAAAAATTAACAGTAAGGGAGAGCTGATGGTCGAGAACAATAACCCAACAGAAGAAGAAAAATTTGTTAAAAATGATTTTTATTTAAATTTAGAACAATTTTGTGGTGGTCCATATAATGCAATAAATTTAGAAAATACATTAAATAAACATATGAAAATATTAGACATAGGCGATTCAGAAACGGGAGCGGATGAATTAGATGCATTTGTAAAAAATAATGGTTTTAATACAGAAATAACACTTAAAACAATTACAATGAATTTAGTAGATTTTGTATATGCACCCTGGGATGAAGCTATGGAAAAACGGGAGGAGGAAGCTAAAGGGCCTTATATTTTTGATTATAATAATAAAAATGAAAGAGCAGCCTTCAAGCAGGCAAGGGATCAGAAGCCGTGGATCGAAAACTGGCAGGATTATGTTTTCTGGGATACGGAAGACGCACAATCGGTGTTGAAAGCCGATCAGAAGTGGTTTCTTTCATTCAGTGACGTGAGAAGGGGCAGGGCATGGGATAAATGGAGAAAAGGCGAAGAGCCTGTTTTATATCTCAATGCTTATGATAAAGGCGACGGAAATGGTATGTATCAAATGAAAATAAAATGGGATCGATGGGAGGGTGAGACAGCGCAAAATTATGAAATACAACGAAAGGAGGGGGAGTTTATATCAGAACAAACAAATGGTGATAGTCAGTTCAAACAACTACAAACTACTAAGATATTAGCATTTTATAAAGATGCTCAACAAGGTGGAAAATTGTTACTACCTGAGAAATCTGCCAATATGATACCTGAACCACTGTTTGAAAAAATAGCAAATACAATCATGGATAAATTGAATGATATAGGATTCGAGGGTTGGAATACCGCGGATAAAGATGTTATTAAACGTATTTTAGAAGAAATTAAAAATGCTGGTGGGTGGAGTATTCATAATATAATAGCACAACATTTAAGAAATAAAATGAATGAATTTAAAATAAATAAATTTGAAAATGAATTTAAAATAGATGATGGGTCTAGCTTTTTTCAATTAAAAAAAGCACTACAAGACATAACACAGCTGGACGCCTTCAGAAAAAAAATTTCGGATCTGAAATCTATTTTAAACATTTTAAAAGCCGCTAACCCCCAACCCCAATCTTTTCAGATTGAATTAGACGAGGATGATACAAAAGAAATTAAAGAGTTGTTTGAAAAGAAAATAATAGAATTAAACAATAAATTAAACGATATAAACGACAGAATAATAAAAAATAAAAAACAAGTGGATAAATTTAAAGCAGACCAAAACAGAAAAAATAAAATAAGATCCAGAAATTTATTAGCTAATTTCTTATTTGATGTTTCAATATTATTTAATAGAATATTTGAGGGTAAAATTATACAAATAACTTTAGATTATATGAAATCAGGCATGAAAAATGTTACTGGAGATAATAATATATATTGGCATGATTCTTGTAATAATATAGAAAGTTTTGTAATACCACAACAAGAAGCAATAAAAACGCAAAAAAATAATACCAATATAGAAATATATAGAAAAAGGTTAGATAATTATATAAAATTTAATAATGTACAAATAATTACAATATTAGTACATTATATATCTAAAAATATTGTTAATACAGCATTTAATAAAATATATCTTAATATAGAATATTTAGAAGAAATATATAATTTTTGGAATGTTTTAAATAAAATAAAACAAGTATTCTTTGTTGGTGATGTGAAGGATGATGGTAAATTTAGATATTTAAATATATTAAAAGCTTATATTAAAAACTCAAATATATATCAAAAAATACCAGAAGAAAATAAAAAAAATGTTAATTTAGAAGGTGGTGATTATAAAAGTTTACATACTAACTTATTGAATTTTATAGTACAGTGTTTAAATTATATTATAAAATATTTAAAAGAAGCATATATAGAAAAATACAAAACAAGTGTGTCTGATAAAAATTTAATAGAATATATAGAAATGGGTGAAAAAACAGAAAATGTAGTTTTAACTAATTTAGAAAAACAATTAAATGATCAATGGATAGCCATAATTGTATTTTTAGAAGGTAAAGGAAAAAAAGTGAAAAACCGGTGGGGGGAAATATATAAATATGAACCGACGAGAGGAGGGGCACGGGGGGGCTCTTGGGATTATGTATCTTTGCGTAATGAAATGAAAGAAGTGAAGCTCCGCGATTTTGAAAAAAAAGAGCTACAAGACCAAAAAGAAGAACGACAGGAAGCAGGCGCAGCATTAGAACAAGCAGAGATTACAAAACGCTTTCAAACAGTCAAGGGGGACATACAAAAAGGTACACTACAAATACCAGTTGAATGGATTAAAGGGGATAATAATATTTGGGAAGAAGTAGGAACGAATTTTAACACGTGGTATAAAGCTGGCGGCAAAGAAATTGTAAAGGAATGGATAGAAAAAGAAGAAGATGAAGGAGGATATAAGGAAAACATAGTAAAAACAATAAAAAAAAAAGAAATGGAAATCAATAACCAAAATGCAGAGATAAAGATGAAACAAAATATACAAGAGTTTGAACATAGATGGAATAAATTAATAGAAATTGATGAAATGTCCGGCGATGGTGATGAAAGATTGATTAGTAACTATTGGGGTCCGGGTGATGACGCTGTTGAGAAGGGATGGGTTAAATTTAAAGGGCTCTATATTGAATATGAAAAAATGTATAACGAATATAAAGAAAAAAAAAAACTTTTAATAGGAAAGAGTGGATGGAAATTACTTATGAACACATTTTTTACAACAAATCAGGGGGAGGAGTTAAATTTTGACATAGAAAAAGGTGTGAAGGCCTTAAATACAACACTTAATAAGATATGGGGTAAAGAATTATTAGATAAAAAAATTGGTGATTATAAAATTAGAACACTTATTACTGGAATCGAAGAAAAACAAGGAGGTTATGGAATTCCTGAAAGTTTTATAAGAAATTTATGGGATAAAGAAGATTGGAAAACAAACAAAATTAATACTGATAGTACTTTAGAAATAAAAAAAAAAGGTGAAAAAACATGGTGGATAGAACAAGCAGAAAAATATTTAAATGAAAAACAACAAATTAAAAATATTATTTATAATTTCAAGAGCTGGGTGGAGCCTGCAAGGAGAAAAGTAGAAAATTCAATTAATAAGGACGGCGAGGAGGTTGAGGAGAATTTGAATAGTATTTTTGGAGACTGGGAAAAAACAAGACAACAGGTAAAAGAATATAATTCAACAACATCAAGAGGATTATTAGAAGAAATTACTAATCTTGTAGAAAATAATAGTAATATATGTAAAACTACAGAAGAAAATAAAAATATTTTAAATTTAGAAAAACTAAACAGTCCTAATTTTAATACAAATAAATTATTTAAGGGTGATTATGTTATAACAGCTAAAAAATGTGATGATGAAGTGGAAAAACAAGCTGAGGATAAATATAGAGATTATTGTATAAAAGATAGTTTTGACTTTAAATATTCGTGGTATACTATGGATTCAATTAGAAGACAATTAGAAAATAGTGATGAAGAGCTCATAGGTAAAATCGATGAGTTTATTAAAGAATTCAAAAAGTGTAATACAGGGGATAGAGAGAATTTAGAACAAATGATTTGTAATGAACAAATTACGGATGCTTATGAAGCAGCACAAAAAACAAGTAAAACTAACGTACAGTTGATAAAAAGAACTGATTCTGAACTTGCAGATTATACATACGAAGAAAAAAAATTTATTGAAGGTTTATTTCGCCTGGAAGAACAACCAGGGTATGGTACGATAGCCTTGGATGCGATGGCGAGTACAAGAGAGAAGGTGGGTGAGATGGCGTCTAGTTTATTGGCGAGTACAGGGGTGGTGGGAGGTGAGAGTAAAATAGAAACAAATAAAAAAGCGCGAGAGTTAAAAAAATTAAAAAATTTATATAAAAAAATGAATAATAAAAAAAATAAAAAACAAGCAGAAATAGAAAAATTAAAAAAATATATAAAAACTAAATAAAATCAAAATCTCCTTGTAAAACATGCCAATAATAAGTATTAGAAGAAGATTTCATAGATATAAGTTGAACGGATTGTCCTGATTTAATAAATTTAATTTTTTTTTGTGAAATAGTACTTAAAAAATCAGTATTATAACCACCCATAAAAGTGGAATCAATAGTAATATAAAATCCATTTTTATATGTTTCAAAAGAGTCACCTATAATAAGGGTTTTTTTTTGTCCGGATATATTTATTAAATCAAGTGTAATATTTGTATGTTGAATTAAGTTAGTATTTAATTGAAATAAAATAATTTCAGAATCAGAAGAAATATTATTATTACCGGTAGAATTAATAAAATGTGTATTTAATAAAATATTAGAGGATGTACGATTAGTAATTAAATTAGTCATAGTTTCATATTGTGTATTATTAACATTTGGTTGAAAAACAGAGCCGGAATCATTAGTATTAATTAAATTTCCAGAATTATCGGTTTCGAAAACATCATTACTATGAAAATGGCCGCTAATAATTTGCCAATATTTATTACCACTACCATAAACTGAATTATTATTAGAAATAACTGACATAAGTTTAATAGATTGTCCTGTAGAAATAAATTTGATATTCATAAAAATGGGTCCTGTACCATTAACATCTAAAAATTTACTATATAAAATAATATTATGATTATTGATATATTTGGAAACAGATTGTCCCATAAGAATGGTTTTTTCAACTCCTGTTTTTTGTATATTAGGTAAAACAATATAAATATCATTAGTGAGATTTTGGGTGATTTCAATAATAGAAATATTGGTATTAACATTGGCGATATTATAACTGGTATTATGATTATAAACAAATTGTTCGTTATTTTGTAAAATAAGATCATCGTGGGTAAGTTTTAACCATTTTGAATCATGATTGAAATATAAATTATTAGAAACATAAACTAATTGATTAGAATTGGAAGAAGGTAATTCATTTAGTTTAGTAAAATTAATAGTAGATAAATTAAGATTATTATTAATTGTTAAATCTTTTTTAATAAGTAAATTTTCATCAATATTAAAATTACTTTTAACCGATATAAGCTCATTTTTATTAAAAACAAGAGGAAATAAACCTTTACCACCAATATATTTATAAAAACTAATATAAGGGGGATTAGTAATAGTAATATGTTGAGATTCAGGTAAATTAGAATTAATAGAATTATAAAAAGTTAAAATACCCGTATCATTATCGAGTATCCAGTTAGCTTCATTTGTATTTAATTGAATATACACAAAATTTGCAGTATCAAATCTATATAATTTATAATTATAGGTACCCTGTGAGTCATAATTATAAGGTATAGAATCTTCTAATTTATCTAAATAAAATGAAAAACTTATAATATCATTATTTGAATCTAATAATTTACTACCGGGTATATAATGCATAGGTAATTTAACAAATTTTTTAATAGTATTGGTAGAGTCAGATTTACCTGTTATACTACCAATAATATTATTATCATTATCATCTAAAATAGATGTTTGCAAAGAAGTGGGAACATTATAAGGTATAGAATCACGAAGAAAAGTTTGATTAGCAAAAATATTAAGATGACTATGTATATTATTACCAAAAATAACATTAGGTTCTTGTAAATGTGGTTCTTGAATAAGGGTGGTGGGTTTTCCTAAAAATTTTTTATAAATATAATTAATTTTATGAGAATCTGTAAGCATTACTATTATATATATATTATATAATTTATATATAAATAATATAGAGTTTATTATAAAAATAATAAAATATTATATATATATATATAATAAAATGAAACAATTGTATATATTATTAATTTTGATATGTATATTAATAATAAGTAATTATTTTAAAAGTAAAAAAATAAATAAAATAAAAAAAATAAAAAAAATAAAAAAAGGGGGAAAATTATTAGAAAATTTTAATGATAAAACAACATATTTTAAAATAAAAATAAATAAAAATGATGAAAAACATATAATAACAACAGAAGGTTCACAAATAGTATTAAAAGAAGATGATAATAAAATTGTAGATATACCAAATAAAAATATATGGGAAATGAAGATGTTTGGTAGTAACTATATGATACAAAATACTTTAAATAAACTAACATTAGCAGAAAATGTAATTCAAATAAATGAAGATAATAGAACAGGTGATGTTTCAGAAGAAGAACGTAAAAAAATATTTACATATAATAATACGGGTTATGCATTAGAATTAGTAAAAAATAAAAATATTTTTAATATATATTTAGAAGATACAGG
>Ga0181568_10000564_pt1 | contig 33378 bp, 28 predicted proteins | sample 101ome_20_FD_133758 | JGI IMG/M metagenome (GOLD analysis project Ga0181568, IMG submission 133758) | Coastal salt marsh microbial communities from the Groves Creek Marsh, Skidaway Island, Georgia - 101404AT metaG (megahit assembly) | ecosystem: Environmental > Aquatic > Marine > Intertidal...
ACACAAAAACCCTTTTTCATTCAAAAAAAAATGTAAATTTGCACCCCTTTAAGACAATATAGAAAACATCAATTATGGCTAAAGCAACTTTTGATCGGTCAAAACCCCACTTAAATATTGGTACTATTGGCCACGTAGACCATGGTAAAACTACGCTCACAGCTGCGATTACTAAAGTATTGGCTGACGCTGGTTTATCTGAAGCAAGATCATTTGATCAGATTGATAACGCGCCCGAAGAAAAAGAGCGTGGGATCACCATCAACACTTCACACGTTGAATACCAAACGGCAAATCGTCACTATGCGCACGTTGACTGTCCTGGTCACGCCGACTATGTTAAAAACATGGTAACGGGTGCTGCCCAGATGGACGGTGCTATTCTTGTAGTTGCGGCTACAGACGGACCTATGCCACAAACTCGTGAACACATCCTTCTTGGACGTCAGGTAGGTGTGCCACGTATTGTCGTGTTCCTCAACAAAGCCGATATGGTGGACGATGAGGAGCTTTTAGAGCTTGTTGAAATGGAAGTACGTGAACTTCTTTCTTTCTACGACTACGATGGTGACAATACCCCTGTTGTGTTAGGTTCTGCACTTGGTGCGCTTAACGGAGAGCAAAAATGGGTTGACACTGTCCTTAAACTTATGGAAGAAGTTGATTCATGGATTGAATTACCACAGCGTGATGTCGATAAAGATTTCTTAATGCCTGTTGAGGACGTATTCTCTATCACAGGTCGAGGTACTGTAGCTACAGGTCGTATCGAAACCGGTGTGTCCAACACAGGAGACGAAGTAGACATCATTGGTATGGGTGCTGAGAAAATGAAATCAACCATCACTGGAGTGGAAATGTTCCGTAAAATTTTGGATCGTGGAGAAGCGGGAGACAACGTAGGTATCCTTTTGCGTGGTATTGAAAAAACCGATATCAAACGCGGAATGGTTATCTGTAAGCCTGGTTCTGTAAAGCCACATGCCAAATTTAAGGCTGAGGTATATATCCTTAAAAAAGAAGAAGGAGGCCGTCATACGCCATTCCATAACAACTACCGTCCTCAGTTCTACGTTCGTACAACTGACGTGACTGGAAACATCGTGCTTCCTGATGGTGTAGAAATGGTTATGCCTGGTGACAACCTTACCATTACAGTAGATTTGATTCAGCCTATCGCCCTTAACGTAGGATTGCGTTTTGCGATTCGCGAAGGTGGTCGTACAGTTGGTGCGGGTCAGGTTACTGAAATTTTAGACTAATACAGTTTTTAAATTGATGCTGAAGGTGTCGCGCTTTTGCGCGACGCCTTTCGTATCAAATAAAAACGGGTTTAGCTCAGTTGGTAGAGCACTGGTCTCCAAAACCAGGTGTCGGGAGTTCGAGCCTCTCAACCCGTGCAGCATTAGAAAAGCATATGGCAGCAATTATCAATTATATCAAAGACTCTTTCGAAGAACTTAGAAACAATGTTTCTTGGACCGCCCGTGAAGAATTACAACGCTTGGTGGTTGTGGTCATGGTATTTTCTATCCTATTTGCCTTGGCCATTTGGGGTGCGGATACCGTACTCTCACGTGTGGTCGGCGTGTATTTTGATTTGATTAACTAACCGCAAAGAAAGCAAAGGTGAGCGACAAAAAATGGTATGTGATCCGCGCTGTTAGCGGACAAGAAGCCAAAATCAAGGACTACATCATGGGAGAAATTACCCGTATGGGTTATGACAAGCTTGTCGAAGACATTCTGGTGCCCACCGAAAAAGTAGTTCAGATACGCAACGGAAAGAAAATAAGCAAAGAACGCACCTATTTTCCCGGATACATCATGATCAAGGCCAACCTCTCTGGTGAGGTGCCTCACATCATCAAATCGGTCACCAATGTCATCGGTTTCTTGGGCGAAACCAAAGGCGGTGAGCCTGTTCCTCTTCGTCAACAAGAAGTCAATCGCATGCTCGGTAAGGTCGATGAATTGGCCTTGGCTACAGAGCATGTCGCTATTCCGTTCACGGTGGGTGAAAATATAAAAGTAATCGACGGTCCTTTCAATGGATTTACTGGGGCCATCGAAAAAGTAAATGAAGAAAAACGCAAGCTCGAAGTGATGGTCAAAATCTTTGGCCGTAAAACCCCACTAGAGCTAAGCTATATGCAAGTCGAAAAATTATAAATGTTACATAAACACTGAAGTTTTTTATGCTTCCCTCGTAAAAGCTTCAAACATTAATTACTAAAATGGCAAAAGAAATATCCAAAGTTTTAAAACTACAAGTTCGGGGAGGTGCTGCGAATCCATCGCCACCGGTTGGACCCGCGCTGGGTGCCGCAGGGGTTAATATCATGGAGTTCTGTAAGCAGTTTAATGCGCGAACCCAAGATAAGCCCGGTAAAGTATTACCGGTGCAAATCACTGTGTATAAAGACAAGTCATTTGACTTTCTGATTAAGACACCGCCAGCGGCCGTTCAATTGATGGAAGCAGCCAAAGCCAAAAAGGGTTCTGGAGAGCCCAACCGAAACAAAGTGGCCACCGTTACCTGGGATCAGGTACGGACCATTGCAGAAGACAAAATGCCCGACCTTAACGCATTTACGATCGAGTCTGCCATGAAAATGGTAGCCGGTACCGCGCGTTCGATGGGCTTTAAAGTTTCTGGTCAAGCTCCCTTTAACTCCTAATTTTTCGTTATGGCACGACTCACTAAAAACCAAAAGGAAGCTAGAGCAAAAGTAGATTCCAAAAAACTCTATTCTTTACAAGACGCCTCTAGCCTTGTCAAAGAAATCACCACCACCAAATTTGATGCCTCTGTAGATTTGGCCATCCGTTTGGGTGTGGATCCTAGAAAAGCCAATCAAATGGTACGTGGCGTGGTCACGCTTCCACACGGAACAGGTAAAGTCCTCCGTGTACTTGCCCTCGTTACACCAGACAAAGAAGCCGAAGCCCAAGAAGCGGGTGCCGATTTTGTCGGATTGGATGAATACCTCCAAAAAATCAAAGACGGCTGGACCGATGTTGACGTGATTGTCACCATGCCCAGTGTGATGGGGAAATTAGGTCCCTTAGGAAAAGTCCTAGGACCTCGTGGGCTGATGCCCAACCCCAAAACGGGTACAGTAACCATGGACATCAAAAAAGCCGTAAGCGATGTCAAAGGAGGTAAGATTGATTTTAAAGTAGACAAAACCGGGATTGTCCATGCGTCGATCGGAAAGGTTTCTTTTTCTGCAGATAAAATCATGGAAAACGCGGATGAGCTCCTCAAAACAATTGTCAAACTCAAACCCACTAACGCCAAAGGAACATACATTAAAAGTATTTCCATGTCCAGCACCATGAGTCCGGGCATCGCGATAGAAACTAAAGTAGGGTAAGTAAAAATTAAGTAAAATGACAAGAGAACAAAAAGCACAAGTTATAGCCGATTTGACCGACGTACTCGCGGGAGTCAAAAACCTATACCTTACTGATATTGAAGGGCTTAACGCCGCTCAAACCAGTGCACTTCGACGTGCCTGTTTCAAAGCAAACATCAAACTCTCCGTTGTCAAGAACACGCTTTTGGCCAAGGCCATGGAAGCCTCTGACAAAGACTTCGGCGCGCTGAAGGATATCCTTAAAGGAAACACTTCGTTGATGATTGCCGATGCAGGAAATACTCCTGCTAAAGTGATTAAAGATTTCCGAAAAAAATCGACCAAACCCATTCTTAAAGGAGCCTATATCGAAGAGGCCATTTATATCGGGGATGACCAGATTGATGCACTTGTAGCGATCAAATCGCGCGAAGAGCTTATCGGGGATATTATCACTTTACTTCAATCACCAGCCAAAAACGTGGTTTCGGCCCTACAATCGGGAGGAAGTAAAATTTCTGGTGTTTTGAAAACCCTCTCAGAACGTTAAGTTCTGAACCCAAAAGTGTTACGCACTCATTTTTAATATTAATACACTAAAAAAACAAGACGTAAAATGGCAGATTTAAAAGAATTCGCAGAACAATTAGTCAATTTGACCGTAAAGGAAGTTAATGAATTGGCTGATATCTTAAAACAAGAGTACGGTATTGAACCCGCAGCTGCAGCAGTAGCCGTAGCTGGTCCCGCCGCCGCTGGTGGTGATGATGCCGCTGAGGAAAAATCAGAATTTGATTTAGTCCTTAAAGCAGCTGGTGGTTCAAAACTAGCCGTTGTTAAGTTAGTAAAAGAACTTACTGGCCAAGGACTTAAAGAAGCGAAAGATCTTGTCGACAATGCACCAAGCACCTTGAAAGAGGGAGTTTCAAAAGATGAAGCCGAAGGGCTTAAAAAATCTTTAGAAGAAGCAGGTGCAGAAGTTGAGATCAAGTAACAAACGCTTTTGCAATACTGCGGTTTAGGCTTTTGAAGACCTGTTCTTCAAAGGCCTAAGCCCTTTTGTAGTTAAAAGACCATAGACCAAAAAGGAGTAAGTAAAAAACGTTGTCCATGACAAAAATAGCCAATCAAAGAATCAATTTTGCTTCTGCAAAACACACTCCCGAATATCCCGATTTTTTGGATATTCAAATCAAATCGTTTCAAGACTTTTTTCAGCTTGAAACCAAATCCGATGAACGTGCCGAGGAAGGACTCTTTAATACCTTTAAAGAAAACTTTCCCATCACCGACACCCGCAACCAATTTGTGTTGGAGTTTATCGATTATTTTGTCGATCCACCACGCTACAGCATGCAAGAGTGTATCGAACGTGGACTCTCATACTCTGTTCCTCTAAAAGCCCGACTCAAACTCTATTGTACCGACCCGGAGCACGAGGACTTTGAAACCATCGTCCAAGACGTATTTTTAGGGATTATTCCCTATATGACACCCAGTGGAACCTTTATCATCAACGGTGCCGAGCGTATTGTAGTTTCTCAGCTACACCGTTCACCCGGTGTTTTCTTTGGCCAATCTTTCCACGCCAATGGAACCAAATTATACTCTGCCCGTGTCATTCCTTTTAAGGGTTCATGGATCGAATTTGCGACCGACATCAACAGTGTGATGTACGCCTATATCGACCGTAAGAAAAAATTACCCGTAACCACCCTTTTCCGTGCTATTGGCTATGAGCGCGACAAGGACATCCTCGAAATATTTGACTTGGCAGAAGAGGTCAAAGTATCTAAAACGGGACTTAAAAAAGTATTGGGTCGTAAGCTCGCAGCGCGGGTATTACGCACCTGGCATGAAGATTTTGTGGACGAAGATACCGGCGAGGTAATCTCCATTGAGCGTAACGAAATCATCATCGACCGGGATACCGTAATCGAAAAAGAACATATCGATGAAATTCTAGAAGCTGAGGTTAAAACCATCTTGTTGCACAAACTCGATGCCCACACCTCAGACTATGCCATCATACACAACACCCTGCAAAAGGACCCGACCAACTCCGAAAAAGAAGCGGTGGAGCACATCTACCGTCAATTGCGAAATGCCGAACCGCCAGACGAAGACACTGCACGTGGAATTATCGACAAATTGTTCTTCTCTGACCAGCGGTACAACCTCGGCGAAGTAGGACGGTATCGGATGAATAAAAAACTCGAATTGGATATCGAAATGGACAAGCAAGTATTGACCAAGCTCGATATCATTACGATCGTAAAATACCTCATCGAACTGATCAACTCCAAGGCCGAAATCGATGATATCGATCACTTGTCCAACCGACGAGTACGTACCGTTGGAGAACAGCTTTCTTCGCAATTTGGTGTAGGTCTTGCCCGTATGGCACGTACCATCCGTGAGCGAATGAACGTTCGAGATAACGAGGTATTTACTCCTATTGACCTGATCAACGCCAAGACCTTGTCTTCGGTCATCAATACGTTTTTTGGGACCAACCAGCTTTCGCAGTTTATGGACCAAACCAACCCCTTGGCAGAAATCACCCACAAACGCCGTTTATCGGCTTTGGGCCCCGGTGGTCTTTCGCGTGAACGTGCCGGATTTGAGGTACGTGACGTACACTACACCCACTACGGGCGTTTGTGTCCCATCGAAACCCCTGAAGGACCCAATATTGGTTTGATTTCTTCCCTGTCGGTTTTTGCCAAAGTCAACAACCTCGGCTTTATCGAAACCCCCTACCGCAAAGTAGAAAATGGGGTGGTCAACACCAAAGAAACGGTGTACCTCAGTGCCGAAGAAGAAGAAAATAAACTCATTGCTCAGGCCACCATTCCACTCGATGATAAAGGAAAAATCATCCGAGAACGTGTTATTGCTCGGGATCAAGCCGACTTCCCGGTAGTTACCCCAGACCAAATCAACTATACCGATGTGGCGCCCAACCAAATTGCCTCTATTTCGGCTTCGTTAATTCCTTTCTTGGAGCATGACGATGCCAACCGTGCATTGATGGGCTCTAACATGATGCGTCAGGCGGTGCCCCTGCTTCGTCCAGAATCACCCATAGTTGGAACCGGATTGGAACGTCAAGTAGCTTCCGACTCGCGTGTCTTAATCAATGCCGAGCGCGATGGAGTTGTCGAATATGTCGATGCCAATAAAATCGTCATTAAATACACCTTGAGTGACCTTGAAAAACAAATCAGTTTTGATGGTGATACCAAAACCTATGAGCTGATTAAGTTTAGAAAAACCAACCAAGGAACCTGTATCAACCTTAAACCCATCGTCAAAAAAGGCGACAAGGTCAAAAAAGGGCAGGTGCTTTCTGAAGGTTATGCGACCCAAGATGGCGAACTCGCCCTGGGACGAAACATGAAAGTAGCCTTTATGCCCTGGAAAGGATACAACTTTGAAGATGCGATCGTAATTTCTGAAAAGGTCGTGCGTGAAGATATTTTCACCTCCATTCATATCGACGAATATTCTTTGGATGTTCGGGATACCAAGCTCGGTACAGAAGAACTCACCGACGATATTCCAAACGTCAGTGAAGAAGCAACCAAAGACTTGGACGAAAATGGAATGATCCGTATCGGTGCAGAAGTGAATCCGGGCGATATCCTGATCGGTAAAATTACTCCCAAAGGAGAATCAGACCCAACCCCTGAAGAAAAACTTTTGCGTGCCATCTTTGGCGATAAAGCCGGAGACGTAAAAGACGCTTCACTTAAAGCGCCACCATCTCTTCACGGGGTAGTTATCGACAAAAAACTCTTTACCCGTTCGATCAAAGACAAACGCAAACGCAACCAAGACAAACAAGAATTGGAAGCATTGCAAGCAGTCTATGACAAAAAATTTGACGAACTAAAAAATGTTTTGGTCGAAAAACTTTTTGCAATTCTTAACGGGAAAACCTGTCAGGGCGTGTTCAATGATTTGGGCGAAGAAGTTCTGCCAAAAGGAAAGAAATACACCCTTAAAATGCTTTCTGCTGCGGATGACTACACCCACCTTACTGAAGGTACTTGGACAACCACAGACAAGACCAACGCCATTGTTGCCGACTTGTTGCACAACTACAAGATCAAAGAAAATGATCTACAAGGTGCACTGCGTCGTGAAAACTTCACCATCAGTGTTGGAGATGAGCTACCGGCGGGTATCAAAAAGTTGGCCAAGGTGTACATCGCCAAAAAGCGCAAACTTAAAGTTGGGGATAAAATGGCCGGGCGTCACGGAAACAAAGGAATTGTTGCCCGTATCGTTCGCGAAGAAGAAATGCCTTTCTTAGAAGACGGAACTCCTGTAGATATCGTCCTAAATCCGCTAGGCGTTCCCTCGCGTATGAACATAGGACAGATCTATGAAACCGTACTTGGATGGGCCGGACTTAAACTTGGACGTAAATTTGCTACGCCTATTTTTGACGGCGCTTCCATCAACGAAATCGATGCCCTGATTGAAGAAGCCAAACTTCCACAGTTTGGCCATACCCACCTCTATGATGGAGGAACTGGTGAACGCTTTGACCAAGCCGCTACTGTTGGGGTAATCTATATGCTCAAATTGGGCCATATGGTCGATGACAAAATGCACTCCCGTTCGATCGGGCCTTACTCGCTCATCACCCAACAACCTTTGGGTGGTAAAGCACAGTTTGGAGGACAGCGATTTGGGGAGATGGAAGTATGGGCCCTCGAAGCCTACGGTGCTTCGAGCACCCTACAAGAAATCTTGACCGTCAAATCAGACGACGTCATTGGACGCGCCAAGACTTACGAATCCATTGTCAAAGGCGATACGCTTCCCGAACCTGGCTTGCCGGAGTCCTTTAATGTATTGATGCACGAACTCAAAGGCCTGGGTCTTGACATTCGTTTAGAAGAATAATACGCACAGCGTTTAATAAAATTGTAACACGCAGTTATGGCTAGAAATAACGAAATAATCACGCAAAAGAAGTTTAACAAAATAGCGATTGGACTTGCTTCACCCGAAGTAATTCTCAGCAAATCCAGAGGTGAGGTGCTTAAGCCCGAAACCATCAACTACCGAACCCACAAACCCGAGCGTGACGGTTTGTTCTGTGAACGTATTTTTGGACCCGTAAAAGACTATGAGTGTGCCTGTGGCAAATACAAGCGTATCCGTTACAAAGGGATCGTATGTGACCGCTGTGGGGTAGAGGTGACGGAGAAAAAAGTACGTCGCGACCGCGTTGGACACATCAACCTTGTGGTGCCGGTGGCTCATATTTGGTATTTCCGTTCTTTGCCCAACAAAATTGGCTACCTCTTGGGATTGCCTTCCAAAAAGTTGGACATGATTATTTACTACGAACGCTATGTAGTCATCCAACCAGGTATCGCCAAAAATGAAGAAGGAGAACCCGTTCAGAAAATGGATTTCCTCACCGAAGAGGAATACCTTAACATCATGGAGCAGCTTCCGGCCGAAAACCAATTTTTGGAAGACGCCGACCCCAACAAGTTTATCGCTAAAATGGGCGCCGAGTGTTTAATCGATTTGCTATCGCGCATCAACCTCGATGAACTTTCATTTGAGCTACGTCATAAAGCCAATAACGAAACGTCTAAGCAACGTAAAACCGAGGCCCTCAAAAGACTTCAAGTAGTCGAAGCGTTTAGAGATGCCAACGAGCGTCAAGAAAACAATCCGGAGTGGATGATCATGAAGGTGATTCCTGTCATTCCGCCCGAATTGCGTCCCCTTGTACCGCTAGATGGCGGCCGTTTTGCGACTTCCGACCTCAACGACCTTTACCGTCGTGTGATTATTCGTAACAACCGCCTTAAGCGTTTGGTCGAAATCAAAGCACCGGAGGTTATTTTGCGTAACGAAAAACGGATGCTACAAGAATCGGTTGACTCTTTGTTTGACAACACCCGAAAGTCTTCGGCGGTCAAAACCGACTCAAACCGACCACTAAAATCACTATCCGATTCCCTTAAAGGAAAACAAGGACGATTCCGTCAAAACCTTTTGGGTAAACGAGTTGATTATTCGGCCCGTTCGGTGATTGTCGTTGGTCCAGAACTAAAATTATACGAATGCGGTCTTCCCAAAGGGATGGCGGCAGAGCTATACAAGCCGTTTGTGATCCGTAAACTCATTGAGCGTGGGATTGTCAAAACGGTTAAATCGGCCAAAAAAATCATCGACCGTAAAGAACCCGTGGTTTGGGATATACTTGAAAATGTGCTTAAAGGACATCCGGTACTCCTTAACCGGGCCCCCACGCTTCACCGTTTGGGGATTCAGGCGTTCCAACCCAAGTTGATTGAGGGTAAAGCTATCCAGTTACACCCCTTGGTGTGTACGGCCTTTAACGCCGACTTTGACGGTGACCAAATGGCGGTTCACCTGCCTTTGGGTCCTGAAGCGATTTTAGAAGCCCAGCTATTGATGTTGGCTTCCCATAACATCCTTAACCCTGCCAACGGTTCACCAATTACGGTGCCTTCTCAAGACATGGTTTTGGGGCTTTACTATATGACCAAAGCCCGCAAATCAACCCCAGAGGTGCCTGTTAAAGGTGAAGGGCTGACCTTCTACTCTGTCGAAGAGGTGCATATCGCCTACAACGAAAAGCGTGTTGACCTCAATGCGATGATCAAAATCAGAGCCAAAGACTTTAACGACAAAGGCCAATTGGTCTATCAAATCATCGATACAACTGTAGGTCGTGTACTCTTTAACGAAGTGGTGCCCGAACAAGCCGGATACATCAATGAAATTTTGACCAAGAAAAACCTACGGGACATCATCGGTAAAATTCTTAAAGTAACCAGTGTACCCGAAACGGCCGAATTCTTGGATCAAATCAAGGATATGGGGTATGGTTTTGCCTTTAAAGGAGGTCTCTCCTTTAGCTTAGGTGATATCATCATCCCACAAGAGAAGAAGACCATGATCGAAGAAGCCAACAAACAAGTTGGTGCGATTATGGGTAACTACAATATGGGATTGATCACCAACAACGAACGTTACAACCAGGTCATCGACGTTTGGACCTCGACCAATGCGACCCTCACCGAATTGACCATGAAGCGAATCAGCGAAGATCAGCAAGGGTTTAACTCGGTATATATGATGTTGGATTCTGGAGCTCGTGGCTCTAAAGAGCAAATTCGTCAATTAACCGGTATGCGAGGATTGATGGCCAAGCCCAAAAAATCGAATGTTGGTGGTGGCGAAATCATTGAAAACCCCATCCTGTCCAACTTTAAAGAAGGACTTTCCATCCTTGAATACTTTATTTCGACCCATGGGGCGCGGAAAGGATTGGCCGATACGGCCCTTAAAACGGCCGATGCGGGGTATTTGACCCGTCGATTGGTCGATGTGTCGCAAGATGTCATCATCAAGCATGAAGACTGTAATACCCTAAGAGGAATCGAAGTCAGCGCCTTAAAGAAAAACGAAGAGGTGGTCGAATCATTGGGTGAGCGAATTTTAGGGCGTGTAGCCCTTCACCAATTGCGTCATCCCAATACGGATGAGGTATTGATCGAGGCCGGTGAGCAATTTACCGAGGCCATAGTGTCTGCTATCGAAGCAGCACCCATCGAAAGCATCGAAGTGCGTTCGCCACTAACCTGTCAGGCCAAAGATGGTATTTGTGCCAAATGTTATGGCCGTAACCTCTCGACCAGTAAAATGGTTCAAAAGGGAGAGGCGGTTGGCGTGGTTGCAGCACAATCCATCGGTGAGCCCGGTACACAGTTGACCCTGCGTACCTTCCACGTAGGTGGGGTAGCCGGAAACATCTCGGAAGAAAACGCCGTGATTGCCCGTTTTGATGGGGTCGCCGAAATCGAAGACCTTAAAACCGTCAAGGGTACCGATGCTGAAGGTAAAGCAGCCGAAATTGTCATTTCGCGAACAGCGGAAATCAAAATTTTGGATGCCAAAACCAAAATCGTACTCAGTTCTAAAAACATTCCTTACGGATCGACCCTCAACATCAAAAATGGCGCAAAAGTGACCAAAGGCGATGTGATTTGTCAATGGGATCCATTCAACGGTGTGATTGTTTCTGAATTTTCTGGAAAAATAGAATTCGAAAATATCGAACAAGGAATTACCTACCAAGTAGAAATCGATGAACAAACCGGTTTCCAAGAAAAGGTAATTTCGGAATCGCGTAACAAAAAGATGATCCCCACCCTTTTGATTGTAGACAGCAAGGGCAATACGCTACGCTCCTACAACTTGCCGGTGGGCGCCCACCTGATTGTCAATGAGGGCGACAAGATCAAAGAAGGAAAAGTCTTGGTTAAAATCCCACGTAAATCGGCCAAATCGGGTGATATTACAGGAGGTCTCCCAAGGGTAACCGAATTGTTTGAGGCGCGTAATCCTTCAAACCCTGCCGTTGTATCCGAAATTGACGGAGTGGTTTCTTTTGGAAAAATTAAACGCGGTAACCGTGAAATCATCGTCGAGTCCAAATTTGGAGACATCAAGAAATATTTGGTCAAACTCTCCAACCAAATTTTGGTTCAGGAAAACGACTTTGTCAAAGCGGGGATGCCACTTTCAGACGGTTCGATTACTCCTTCAGACATTTTGAGCATCAAAGGCCCAGCGGCTGTTCAGCAGTACTTGGTCAACGAGATTCAGGAAGTCTATCGTTTGCAAGGGGTAAAAATCAACGACAAGCACTTTGAAGTAGTCGTCCGTCAGATGATGCGCAAAGTGAAAATCGAAGACCCCGGAGATACCATTTTCCTCGAAGGTCAATCGGTCTTTAAAAATGATTTTATCGAAGAAAACGACAACATCTACGGCAAGAAAATCGTCGAAGATGCCGGTGATAGCGAAAACCTAAAACAAGGTCAGATGGTCACTGCACGTCAGCTACGTGATGAAAATTCATTGCTCAAGCGGGAGGACAAAAAACTGGTTGTAGCAAGCGATGCCGCTTCGGCTACTGCGACGCCTGAGATTCAAGGAATCACCCGTGCTTCGCTACAGACCAAGTCCTTTATCTCAGCCGCCTCGTTCCAAGAAACCACCAAGGTATTGAACGAAGCAGCGGTGAACGGTAAGTGGGATGAACTCAACGGACTGAAAGAAAACGTGATTGTTGGGCATAAGATTCCTGCCGGAACCGGACTGCGTGAATACAACAACGTGATTGTCGGATCAAAAGACGAATACAACAGCCTGTTGATCGATCAGCAAGAAGAAGTCAACCTCTAAACGATGAGTAAAGCACCGAAAGAACAAAAAATCAACATCGAGTTGGACGAGGCCACCGCCGAGGGGACCTATGCCAACCTGGCGATAATCAATCATTCGGTTTCGGAGTTTGTGGTCGATTATATCACCCTTATGCCCGGGGCCCCCAAAGCCCGTGTAAAATCACGGATTATCTTGACACCCGAGCATGCCAAACGCTTTCAAAAAGCCCTGTCGGACAATATTAAGCGCTATGAAGCGGTGCACGGCGAAATTCCTTCGAACGACCCGCCTCCGATTCCGCTGAACTTTGGCCCGACCGGAGAGGCCTAAAAACAAAACCCGCTAGCATTCGATAGCGGGTTTTTTTCCTACTAAAGTCCGCTTAGGAATTGGCCGCCAATTGCCATAACTACCCTATATCAGAACAAGGTTCCGATATAGCCATTCTAGCCGCTTTGTTATTATCGTCTTTAATGTATAGCCGATCCGTATTCGTTGTTTTAATAATCCTGTTAAGCGGATAGCGGTACCCTTAGTGAATTGAAATGCTCTCTTTGGAAAAAGCCAAGCATATAGCGTTTGTCTCCATCGGGCTCCCTTTTGCGATATTACAAGAGCAATCGCCTTTGGGTCAAAAGCAAAATTGACGTTGAGAACAGGTTGCTGTTTATATAAAGGGGGTATAAGCCGTAGGTTTTTCATGCGGGTAAGACAAATAGGGGGCTGTCTCCCACGAAGGTAGTAAAAAAAACGGAACGTCTTTAAGTTTAAAACTCAGACGTTAAATGGAAGCGAATACTGGGGTATTTGTCTTGGGTCATTTGTAGGGAAAAAGCTGAATCGGCCAAAAAGACCAATTGCCCGGATTTGTCCAGGGCCAAAAACTTTTGTTTTACCCGTTTAAAGTCGGCAAACTCTTCATTTTTGGGGTCTTGAGGGTCCACCCAACAGGCTTTGTGTACATGGAGGTTTTCGTAGGCACAGCGCGCGCCATATTCGTGTTCTAGGCGGTATTGAATGACTTCAAACTGTAGGGCTCCCACGGTACCAATCACCTTGCGGCCGTTGAGTTGTAGGGTAAAGAGCTGGGCCACGCCTTCGTCCATCAATTGGTCGATGCCCTTGCCGAGTTGTTTGGCTTTGAGCGGGTCGGCATTGTTGATGTACCGAAAATGCTCGGGTGAAAAACTGGGGATTCCCTTAAACTGTAGCGGGTCTCCCTCGGTTAGGGTGTCGCCAATTTTAAAGTTCCCCGTATCGTGTAGTCCAACGATATCCCCGGGGTAGGAGGTGTCGACCACTTCTTTTTTTTCGGCAAAAAACGCATTGGGGCTGGCAAATTTGAGTTTTTTGTTTTGGCGAACATGCAGGTAGGGGGTATTGCGCTTAAAGGTGCCCGAGACGACTTTGACAAAGGCCAGGCGGTCGCGGTGGTTGGGGTCCATATTGGCGTGAATTTTAAACACAAAGCCCGTAAAGGTCGATTCGGTGGGTTGAACAACACGGGTGTCCGCACTTTTGGCCTGAGGAGCCGGGGCGATGTCGATAAAACAGTCCAACAAATCTTGCACCCCAAAATTATTGAGGGCCGACCCAAAAAACACTGGCTGTAAACTGCCCTTTTGGTAGGCGGCTGCATCAAAGGGTGGATATACCACCTCGATGAGTTCGAGTTCGTCCACGAGTTGTTGGTGGGCTTTTTCGCCTAGATTTTTTATCAGTTGAGGGTCATTAAGGTCTGTAAAAGCAGCGGCCGTGGCTTTTTTTTGTTTTTGTTCACCTTGGAAAAGCTGGGCGGTTTGGGTCCAACGGTTGTAGATGCCCTTAAAATTATAGCCCATACCGATGGGTAGGGTAAGGGGGACAACGTTTAGGCCCAATTTTTGTTCGACTTCGTCCATCAGATCAAAGGCATCTTTACCCTCGCGGTCGAGTTTGTTGATAAAGACCAACATGGGGATGTTGCGCATACGGCAGACTTCGACCAGTTTTTCGGTTTGCTCTTCCACCCCTTTGGCAACATCGATCACGACGATCACACTGTCAACGGCCGTAAGGGTGCGAAAGGTGTCTTCGGCAAAGTCTTTATGGCCGGGAGTGTCGAGGATGTTGATTTTTTTGTCTTTATACAGAAAAGCCAATACCGAGGTAGCTACAGAAATTCCCCGTTGGCGTTCGATTTCCATAAAGTCGCTCGTGGCTCCTTTTTTGATTTTGTTGGATTTGACAGCGCCGGCCTCTTGAATGGCCCCACCATAGAGGAGTAATTTTTCGGTCAGGGTGGTTTTTCCCGCATCGGGATGCGAGATAATTCCAAAGGTTCTTCGTTTTTTGATTTCCTCCAAAAAGGCCATGCCGTAAATTTTGCCAAAAATACTCAAATGCCCACGAACTGCGGCAGGCTCATAGGTATTTGTTAAATTATTTGGTATTTTTGACCCTGCATGAAAGAGGAAAAAGTTCTACTGGTAGATACCCAAGATCGGGTATTGGGTACCATGCCCAAACTGGAAGCGCACCAAAAAGGGGTGCTTCATCGGGCCTTTTCGGTATTTATACTCAACCGCCAAAATGCGCTGATGCTCCAGCAACGGGCCTGGGACAAATACCATTCCCCCGGTTTATGGACTAATACTTGTTGCAGCCATCAACGGGAGGGAGAAGACAGTCTTGCGGCCGGCAAACGCCGCCTTCAGGAAGAGATGGGGCTCGAAGCACCACTAACGCCTTTGTTTACTTTTATCTATAAAGCGCCCTTTGACAACGGCCTGACCGAACACGAACTCGATCATGTGTTGCTAGGCTATTCCGAGCAGTCGCCCAACCCCAACCCCCAGGAGGTCACCGATTGGCAATGGATGCCCCTGGAGGAAGTCCAACGAAAGCTGACCGAACAACCCGAACAGTTTACGGTCTGGTTTAAAATCATCTTTGAACGGTTTTACGCTCATATAAAACAACACCCATGCGAGTAACAGTCAGTAGAAAGGCGCATTTCAATGCGGCACACCGCCTTTATCGTCCCGATTGGGACGACGCCCAAAACGAAGCCGTTTTTGGCCTATGCGCCAACCCCCACTACCACGGGCACAATTATGAATTGATTGTCAGTGTTACTGGGGACATCGACCCCGAAACCGGCTATGTCATCGATATGAAGGTGCTTAAAGACCTGATTCATAGCGAGGTCGAAACCGCCTTTGACCATAAAAACCTCAACGAGCAGGTGCCGGAATTTAAAACCCTTATTCCCACGGCCGAAAATATCGTCGTCGTGATCTACAACAAGTTACGCCCTCATATCCAGGCAGGGAACGATCTTGAAGTGGTGCTCTACGAGACCCCGAGAAACTTTGTTACCTATTCGGGAAGCTGATGTTAGCCGTAGGAGATACCATGCCTGCTTTTAGGCTTAAAGACCAGGCGGGACAAATGTTTGATTCAACGTCTATACAAGGGAAGACCGCTGTACTGTTTTTTTACCCCAAAGACTACACACCCGGTTGTACTGCCGAGGCCTGTAGTTTTCGAGACCGCTATACAGAAATACAAGCATTGGGAGCCGAGGTGATTGGAATTTCAACAGATTCGGTTCAGCGGCATCAAAAATTTTCGACCAGCTATGCCCTTCCCTATCGCTTGCTGTCTGACCCCCAACGCAAGGTGGCCAAGCAGTTTGGTGTAGGGGCTCATTTGTTTGGTTTGCTGTCTCAACGGGTGACTTTTGTCATACATCCCACCGGTAAAATTATCCTGGCCCATGCCGATTTACGACCGGCGTCGCACATTCGTAGGGCAATAGAAGTACTTCAAGATTAAATCGGTATATTCGTACTCAAATTAATTGTTATGGCCAGCATCAAAGGATTTAAAAAAGACGTGAATACCGCCATCGGTACCCTAATCGATACGATTTATTATTTGGAACTCTCCAACACCAAAATGGACCTTAAAAAAAGCGAGGCGCTCATCGACGAGGCACTTGAGGTTTTTGACAGCCTGATTACAGAAGTGCATGAGGCCAAACGCGAGGGTAGCAAAGCCGCTTTTCAAGCGCTTAAAACCAACTACGACAAAAAGATGGCCGGACTAGAGGCCAAGTTGCAAAAACTAGTTTAGTTATTTTCTGCTTTTCGGCGTTCTTCCAAAAAGCGCAACAGGGCTTCACCGTGTGCAGAGGCTTTTACCGTGGGGCTTAATTTTTGCACCACCGAATCCAAAAAGATCAGATTGGCATCATAGGCCTCGGTCAATACCACATAGGGAGCGACTTCCCGATCGGCATGGGTATTGGCAAAATTCAAGGTGTATAAATATCGCCGGCGGAGGAGGTTGTCCATCGCCTGTTGTAGCGAGTCGGCGCGGCTGGTGTTTTCATCGCGTTGGGCTTCGAGGTAGGCCTTGACCAATTCCAAGTTTTGCGCATTGAATTTTCGTGAAAACGAAAGGTATTCTTGCAACAAACTGTGGTTTTCAGAACCTTCGACAGCGGCACTGCTTTCAAAGGTTTTTAAGAGCGTGTTGATGGTCACTAATCCTTTTTCACCAAAGAAAAGAATGCGGTCATTGAGGGTGTCGGCATCTTCTTTGTCCAAATAGAGGTAGTGTACTTCAGGGCTTTTGAGTGAAGTGGTCAGGGTAAAATCCGGGTTGCCGTCGATGGTGACCGAATCCAAATTGACCAATACGGTATCCTTTATTTTTTGGAGGTAAAGTGTTCCTTTGCGCAATCCTTTGATCGTACCGGTAACCATCATTTCGTCTCCATGAGGGGTGTTTTGGGTACAAGCATAGAAAAAAAGTGCGGTGAGTATAAGCGCGCTGACAGGTCGAAAAAAAGCAAAATTCATATTAGATGTTTATCCAGTAAGTCAATTTTAAATTGATCGAGCGCAATCGGGGTGTCAACCGGTCGTAGGTAAAATAATTGTCATTATACACTACATAGAGGTCCGACAACGGAGCAAAGCGCCATTGTAAACGCGAATTTATGCCTAAATTTTCGGATTGTGAACTAAATTGAACAAGAGTTGTCCAGAACAGGGTCTTGTTAAAGGTCATTTCGACTTTGGGAACCACCAGCCAGAGGTCGGCTGAAGAATAGGGTTCGGGCAGTCGAATACGGTCGTAATTGACCCGCAAACTCGCATTGACAAAAGGCTGCTTTCTAAAGGTAAATTCGTTGCTAAAAGAATATTTTGTGCCGTTGTAAAACGAGCCTCCGCTGAATTCTAATTCATAGCGAAACCGCTTTCGTGGATCTGAGCGGTAGGTAGCTTGCACTTCGGTAAAGCGATAGTCCGTTCCTCCAGGCAAATCGAGTCCATTGCCACTTCGGGTGGGGTCAAAAGAATCAAAAATATATTCATAACGGCTAATCGTCCGCAGTTGAAAGTTGCTTTGATTGGTATAGCGAATGTTGTAGTTCGAAATCCACCAGCGATCAGACAGTTCTTTGTTCTTTGCCTCGTTAAAAACGGCAAAAAGGCGTTGTGAAAATTCCCGACTGATCACCTTGGGGTTTTGGGGAAAACTACGGTAGGTATAGGCAGGCCCCCACTTGACAAAGCCCGTACGGCGGTAGAATCCCAATTGGGATGAAAAATCTTCTCCTACATAAACACTGCTCATTTGCAAACGGTGATTGCGGGTATTGCGCGAAAGGTTAAATCCGCCACTGAGGTTTTCATCGCCCTTGCCGGGGGTGTCCGATTTGTGAATAAAGGCCCGTCCGGTCCATACATTGTCGGGCGAAGCCAAATTGTATTCCAATCCTGCTACACGGTTTTGGGTTTCGCCTTCTTCAAGAAAATCATAGGCATCGTTGGTCACCCGATTGATCAAAATCATACTGATGTTGGAGCGAGTAAAAACTTTTTGCTGCAGGGTCAGTACCGTATTGTTAAATGAGGCAATTTCGTTTTCGGGATCCGCATCGGTTTGCATATTGAGAAAACCTAAGCGGAGATTCTCGTTGAGTTTTCCACTGAGTCGCGCCCCTGCGATGATACGGTTTTCGATGGTATTGCCATCGGCATCTTTGGCCACACCAATGCGTCTGGAGAAGAATGGGAGAGCATCGCGTTCTTCACCAAAATTGGAAAACAAGTCGCTGTTTTGGGTAAAAAATTGTCTTTTTTCGGGGAGGGAGATTTCAAATCGGGTCAGGTTGATGACCTGATCGTCCACCTCGACTTGCGAAAAATCGGGGTTTAGCGTCAAATCCAAATTAAGGCCATTACCGATTGGTACTTTGGCATCGCCGCCAACCCCAAATTTGGATTGGTTTTGAGAAATGGTAAAATCTCTCGATTGTAAACCGTTAAGGTAGGGAATCACCGATACAGGTCGGCGTGACTCCCCTAGGGGTTTTTCAAATTCGATTTCACGCATATAGGCCAATACCCCCACCGATTGATTTTGAGGTACCCTAGTCCAGGTGGTATATTCATTGATTTGGCTGTTGTTGCGGTACATATTAAACCGCCAGCGTTTGGAACCCGAGGGAAAGTTGATAAAGTTAAGGGGTAGTTTCATCTCCACCTGATAATAGGTGTCTGTTATGATGTATTCGGATTCCCATTTGATGTCCCAAGCATAATTTCGGTCGTTGCGGTAATTGTTGTTTCCATTGGAAATAAGGGCCTCCGCTTGAACGGCATAGGGATCTACGGCAAACAAAAATGCATTCGTCGCATCGCTAAAGGTGTCAAAGTTCATCGTGACATGATCGGTTCCATAGCCCGAAAAATCCCTTTTAAGGGAATTGGTCACAAAGGTATTTTCTCCATGAAAAGCCTTGATGAGGATAAAAAGGCTTTTGTCGTTGGCCAGCATTTTAAACTGGGTTTGTTGTTGACCCTTGATGGTGTCGGTCGGGCGCCACTGCCAAAAGTCACTGGCAACATTGGCCTGCTCCCACACGGCTTCATCGGCCTGGCCATCGATCGTGATGGGTTCGTTGGTGAATTTGATCTGGTAGGGGCGTTCTTGTTGAGCAAATAGGCTGCTATACGCAAAAAACAAGAGGGTGAATTGAAACAGTGTATTTTTCAATGGCTTGTACGATTAGCTATAGTTATGTTTTAGACGTAAACTTTACGGGATGGTTTAAGCAAAAACCAGCAATTTTTAATTTTTTAACGGCTAAAGTAAGGTTTGTTTTTTGAAAGAGGATATTTTTATAAAAAAATCAAAACATGAACTTCTTACTGACCACGCTGATTAGTGTTTTTATGGGCCTATCCATTGCCAATGAATGGGGGCAAACTGGGCACCGTACCGTTGGGCTTGTGGCCGAACAACACCTGACCAAAAAAGCCCGAAAGGCCATCGACAAACTACTCGAAGGCGAAAGTCTGGCCTATGTGTCCAATTACGGAGACGACATCAAATCTGATGATCGGTACAATGATTTTTATTCTTGGCATTATATAAATCTTCCTGCCGATCGCCGCTATGGGGAAGAGGAACCCAATCCCAAAGGTGATGTTTATACGGCAATCAATCGTTGTATTGCGGTGCTTCGCGACCAAAACAGCTCGGTCGAAGACCGCCAGTTTTACCTAAAGCTTTTGGTGCATTTTATTGGCGATTTACACCAACCCATGCATGTGGGGCGACCCGAAGATCGGGGCGGGAATGATGTCTCCCTGACCTGGTTTGGTAAAAAAACCAATTTGCACCGTATTTGGGACAGCGATATGATCGATAGTTACCAATTTAGTTATTCCGAACTGGCCCAAAACCTCCCCAAACTCTCAAAACAGGAAATAACTAAGATTCAAAATCAACCCATCATCGAATGGGTACATGAGTCCCAAGACCTGGCCAATACGCTCTATGACGATTTACCCGAAGGGCGAAGCAAAGAATACCGCTACCGCTACCGTTATTTTGATACGGCACGGATGCAATTGCTCAAAGGAGGATTGCGGTTGGCAGCCGTACTCAATCAAATTTTCAAATAAGTTTTCGAAAGGTCAAATTGATGCGTGGTCCAATGGTCCGGGCGGTTTTGGGCAACTGATGCAGCCAATGTTCTTGTAGGGCTCCGGCCATCACCAAGAGACTGCCGTGTGTGAGGTTTAATTTTAGGCGCTGCGTGGTATCCTGACGGTGCTTAAGGTGAAAAATTCGTGCTTCTCCCAAGCTTACCGAGGCGATGATGGGATGTTTACCCAATTCCTTTTCATTGTCTGCATGCCAGCCGTTGCTGTCCTGACCGTCCCGGTAGAGGTTGAGCAGTACCGTATTAAAATCATGCGCATAGTGGTGCTGTATTTTTTCTAAAACCAAAACGAGGTCAGGTGTCATGGGTTGGGGGTGGAGTGTCAGTTGGGAATAGGTATAGGTTTTTTCTGTACTGCTGTGTAAGGACGTAAGCCTGGGTTGCATATATGATCTACCAAAAACGGTTACCGGCTCGTGTTGCCAGGGAATCTTCGAATTTAGACGATCAAACAAACGGTCGGCTTCCCGAGGAGAAAGAAAATGTGGCCAATAATAAAGTTCACCGTCCGGGATATCTGGAGACCAGGAGGGCTTTTCTTCGCTAGGAAAGGGGAGTGAATTTATCATTTAATTCGCTTATTCATCGTATACAAATGGAGTTTAAAAAAGACCCAATCCAAAGGTGCTGCTCACAAAGCTTAAGGACTTTTTGGGATGTCGCTTTCAAAAAATGTTGGTACATTTAATCAAAATACCAGCATGTCAAAAATAGGCATCCCCGCTTTAAAGATCGAAGAATTTCACGAAATACTTCAAACGCCCTCCCGTTTGGCCTTGTCGGGCGCAGTCATCGATAAAATCGAAAAAAGCCATCATCGTGCACGTAAAATGGCCCAAGACAGCAAGGCTATTTATGGGATAAATACAGGTTTTGGCCCGCTATGTCAAACCAAAATTTCCGTTCAAGATACAGCACAACTTCAACGAAATCTTTTGCTTTCACATGCCGTGGGGGTAGGCAATCCAGTAGCCAAAAAGCTGTCCAAAATCATGTTGCTTCTAAAAATCCATGCTCTAGCCCAAGGCTATTCGGGAATCAGTTTGGCGGTCTTAGAACGTCTGATTTATTTTTTTAAAAACGACCTTATCCCTGTGGTGCCAGAGCAAGGCTCGGTGGGCGCATCGGGTGACTTGGCCCCTTTGGCTCATCTTTTTATACCCCTAATCGGGGAAGGGGAGTTTTGGCAGGGTGCAGAGACCGTTTCTGCAGTCTCGGTTTTAGAACAGCATAACCTCACTCCACTGACCCTTCAGCCCAAAGAGGGTTTGGCCTTGATTAACGGCACCCAGTTTATTCTTGCACACGCTTTGGTCGCTTTGGATGAACTCTCTTACCTGATGGATCTAGCCGATGTTACCGCAGCGATGACCCTAGAGGGTTTTCAGGGAAGTGCCACACCTTATGCTGCAGCTCTTCATGCTTTACGGCCTTTTGCAGGCACCCAAGAGGTGGCCCAACGGATGCGGACTTTACTTAAAGATTCCAAAAATTTAGCGGCGCATGCCGATTGCGACCGTATTCAAGATCCCTATTCGATTCGCTGTGTCCCACAAGTGCACGGAGCCACGCGTAACGCTTGGATGCACCTCCATGAACTGGTGCATATCGAGTTAAATGCCGTGACCGATAACCCTGTTATAGTGGGAGACGACCAAGCACTTTCGGGGGGTAATTTCCACGGACAGCCACTGGCCCTTGCATTGGATTACCTTACCCTGGCCGCTGCCGAATTGGGTAATATCGCCGACCGCCGCTGTTATTTACTACTCGAAGGTTTACATGGTTTACCGCCCATGCTGTCTCAGCGTCCCGGGCTTAATTCGGGCTTTATGATAGCCCAGTACACCACAGCAGCATTGGTTACCGAAAACAAAACCCTGTGTTATCCTGCATCTGCAGATAGTGTGCCCACCGGAAGAGGGCAAGAAGACCACGTATCCATGGGTAGTATATCCGGAAGAAAATGCCTCCAAGTCATCGACAACCTTAAAAAAATTATCGCCATCGAATTAATGCATGCAGCCCAAGCAATGGAATTTCGTCGACCACTTAGGTTTTCTACTTTTTTGGAACAAAATTTAGGCATCCTCCGCCAAGTCGTTCCTGCCCTAGAAGAGGACCGACTGATGAGTGCAGACATAGAAAAAGTCTTAACCCTGGTTAATCAGCGCGCCCTAAACGTTACCCTTTCCTGATGGATTTTAAAGCACAAATACTACAAGGACTACCCGAGCAGCTTCCTCCGCCCAAGCCGTACGACCCTTCGTTGCCGCATGCCCCACGCCGAAAAGACATACTCACTCCCTCCGAAAAAGCACTGGCCCTGCGCAATGCCTTACGCTATTTTCCCGAGGCCTGGCACAAAGCATTGGCTCCCGAATTTGCACAGGAATTAAAAGATTATGGACGGATTTATATGTACCGTTTTAAGCCTAATTACGGCCTGTATGCCCGGCCCATTTCAGACTACCCTGCGCAGACACCCGAGGCGGCGGCCATTATGTTGATGATTCATAACAATCTTGACCCGGCGGTAGCACAGCATCCCGAAGAATTGATTACCTATGGAGGCAATGGGGCGGTTTTTCAAAATTGGGCACAGTACCGGTTGACCATGAAATTTTTGGCCCAAATGACGGACACCCAAACCCTTCATTTGTATTCGGGCCACCCTATGGGCTTGTTTCCTTCGTCCAAAAATGCGCCCCGAGTGGTGATTACCAACGGTATGATGATTCCCAATTACTCCAAACCCGACGACTGGGAGCGTTTTAATGCCCTGGGGGTAACCCAGTATGGGCAGATGACCGCCGGCTCTTTTATGTACATTGGCCCGCAGGGAATCGTGCATGGAACCACCATAACCTTGATGAATGCGTTTAGAAAAACCCTTCCTCCCCATGAAACACCTCGCGGAAAAGTTTTTCTAACCTCCGGTTTAGGTGGTATGAGTGGGGCTCAACCCAAAGCAGGGAATATAGTGGGGTGCATCACGGTCGTTGCCGAAGTCAATGTAACTGCAGCTGAAAAAAGACACCAACAAGGATGGGTCGATCGCTTGGTGACGGATTTAGCGGCACTGGTTCAAGAAGTACGTCTGGCCCAGCAAAACCAAGAAACAATTGCCCTGGCCTATGTAGGCAATATAGTGGAGGTTTGGGAGTGTTTTTTAAAGGAAAAAATCAAGGTGGCTATCGGTTCAGATCAAACCTCGCTACACAACCCCTGGTCGGGGGGCTATTATCCCATTGGGCTTTCTTTTGAGGAGGCCAATCGTCTGTTGCGCCATGACCCAAAAGCCTTTAAAGCCGCTGTGCAAAAAACCTTGGTCCGGCACGCAGCCGCCATCAACGCCCATGTAGAACAAGGGACCTATTTTTTTGATTATGGTAACGCCTTTTTACTCGAAGCCTCGCGCGCTGGTGCAGATGTTATGGACGATCAAAAGAGCGATTTTAAATACCCCTCTTATGTGCAAGACATCTTGGGACCCCTCTGTTTTGACTATGGATTCGGTCCATTTCGGTGGGTGTGTACGAGTGGAAAACCTGAAGATTTAAAACAGACCGATGCCCTAGCCGAAAAGGTGCTTTCTCAACTGCTGGCGGAGGCCCCCGATGCCATCAAAGGGCAACTACAAGACAATATCCGATGGATTCAAGATGCCCAACAAAATCAATTGGTGGTGGGCTCACAAGCCCGAATCCTCTATGCCGATTCCGAAGGGCGCATTAAAATTGCCCAGGCCTTTAACCAGGCGATTGCCGAAGGTAAAATCGGTCCGGTGGTGTTGGGTCGAGACCACCATGATGTCAGTGGAACGGACTCCCCTTACCGAGAAACCTCCAATATTTTTGACGGGAGTCGCTTTACGGCAGATATGGCCATACACAATGTGATCGGTGATAGTTTTCGCGGAGCCAGTTGGGTATCCATTCACAACGGTGGCGGTGTCGGGTGGGGCGAGGTAATCAACGGTGGTTTTGGTTTGCTATTGGACGGCTCTCAGGCCGCTAGTGAAAAACTGACATCTATGTTGTTTTTTGATGTGAATAACGGTATTGCTCGACGCAACTGGGCCCGAAATGCCCCGGCTACTTTTGCCATAAAAAGAGAAATGGAACGCAGCCCCCAACTCGATGTCTTGATTCCAAATCCGGTGGCTGAAAAACATTTAAAAGATCTTTTTGAATGAATTGTTTGTTTGTCAATATCAAGGGATTGCTCCAAACCCTCGCACCCGAAGTAAAGCTGTTAAAGGGTGCAGAGATGCGACAGCTCGCGCAGATTGAAGACGCTTATTTGTGGGTTGAGGATGGCCGTATATCCGCCTATGGACCCATGGCTCAATGCCCGGATACGGGATCGGCCGAGGTCATAAACGCCCGTGGACGATATGTTCTACCAACCTGGTGTGATTCCCACACCCATTTGGTGTTTGCCGCTACCCGCGAAAAAGAATTTGAAATGCGAATTGCCGGTATGACCTACGAAGCGATAGCTGAGGCGGGGGGAGGTATTTTAAACTCAGCACGGCGGTTGCAAGAAACCGCTTATGAGGAGTTGTATAAAGCGACTCATCAACGCGTTTTGGACCTAATCAGCTTGGGTACAGGTGCATTGGAAATCAAATCGGGGTATGGCCTAGACCTCCCTGCCGAACTTAAAATGTTGCGGGTAATCGCTCAACTTAAAAAGGCGATGGACATTCCTATACGCGCAACTTTCTTGGCCGCCCATGCGATACCCGAAGCCTATAAACAACAGCCGGATGAATATGTAAAACAGATTTGTGAAGTTTGGATACCCGAGGTAGCCGCCCTGGAATTGGCCAATTATATCGATGTTTTTTGTGAAAAAAACTATTTTACCGTGGCCCAGACCCAATACATCGTGCAGGTTGCCCAAGCCCACGGATTACCGGCCAAACTACACCTCAACCAATTTAATGCCCTAGGCGGGGTGTCGATGGCGGTCGAAAACAACGCCCTAACCGTCGATCATTTGGAAGTATTAACCGACGAAGACCTAAAAGCCCTCCAAAAGGGAACGACCCTGCCCGTGGCCTTGCCCAATTGTTCTTTTTTCTTGGGCTTGCCCTATACACCGGCCCGAACCATAATGTCAGCGGGCTTACCCCTGGCTTTGGCCAGTGATTACAATCCCGGTTCGGCCCCCTCCGGAAATATGAACATGGTGCTTTCCCTGGCCTGTATCAAAATGAAAATGACCCCCGAGGAGGCCATCAATGCAGCGACCATAAACGGGGCCTATGCAATGGGCGTAGCCGATGAGGTAGGGAGTATTACGGTGGGTAAAAAGGCCAATCTGATCCTTACCAAACCCCTAACAGCCTTCAGTGTGCTACCGTATTCGTTTGGCGCCAATTTGATTGAAGACGTATTTATCCAAGGAAAAAAACAAACCCGCTTATGAACACAGTTCCCCCCGATAAAAATCTATGGAGTGGCAGGAGTTCTTCTGCCCAACAACCCAATGAATATTGGCATGAATGCATTGCCTTTGGAACGGTCAGTGCGCTAAACACCCATGCTATGGATGACGCCCTACCCAAAATTGGCCTGTTGGGCTATGCGTGTGAGGAGGGGGTAAAACGAAACAATGGCCGTATAGGTGCTGCCCAGGCGCCCGATGCCATTCGCCAACAATTGGGGAGATTGGCAGCGCATTTTGACCCCGGTACGGTGATGGATTTTGGCGATGTGCCCTGTGTAAATGGGGCCTTAGAGGAAACCCAAAAAACCTTTGCTCAACGGGTGGCTGCGCTTCAAGCCAAAGGGATACTATCGGTCGGAATGGGGGGTGGCCATGATTTGGCCTATGCCCATTTTAAGGGAATCCAACAGGGCATCCAAAATGGGGCCTGCCCCAAGATTGGCATACTAAATTTTGATGCCCATTTTGATTTGCGACCTACCGTCAACGGGCCAACCTCAGGAACGCCCTTTTACCAACTTATGACCGAATATTCGGCTGCGGTGCCCTACTATGTGGTAGGACTACAGTCACAAGCCACTCCCCAATTGTTGTTTGACCAGGCCCAAGCTTTTGGAGTAGGCTACAGCCCGATTGAAGCTTGTACAATAGACCAGGCCCAAAAAGTAACCGCAGAATTGTTGGCTTTTTTTGCCGATTGCGATGGATTGTATATCACGGTCGATCTCGATGGTTTTGCGGCTGCCCATGCGCCAGGTGTTAGTGCTCCCGGGCCATTTGGTTTTTCCCCCGAATTTTTTAACGCCGTTTTTACCTCTTTGCTTCAATCCCAAAAATTGGTGGCCTTGGATGTGGTTGAGCTTAATCCCAAATACGACCATGACCAAAATACCGCCCGACTGGCCGCACAAATTATTAATCTGGGGGTGGTGCTTGCCTGTAAACAACGGTCATCGTAGGAAAGCAAAAAAAATCGCCCGAAGGCGATTTTATTATTTAATCAACTCCACACTCCGTTGGATAAATTTGGTTAAGGCTTCTCCTTTAAGCAGGTTTTTGGAAAGCTTGGCCAAATCGACCGCCTGTTGAATCAGGCGTTCCCGTTTTTTACTGGTTTTGGTCTGTAGAATTTGTCCCACCAGTTCGTGGTTGGTGTTGACCAGCAGGGTGTACATTTCTGGGAAATCGCCCATCATTCCGCCACCGGTTTGTTGCATGTCTTTCATACGCCGCATAAATTCGGGTTGGGTCAACACAAAGGGAAGTCCCTGGCTGTCCATGGCCTCGAGTTGTACGCTGTATTTTTCGTCAGCGATAACCCCTTTGATCAGGGGTTTAAGGGTTTCTTTTTCTTCTTCCGAGAGTTTAGAAACATTGGCGGTTTCTTTTTTGATAAGGTTTTCGATAGCGTCACCATCGACTCGGGCAAAGGCTATTTTTTCTTTACTACCTTCCAGTTTTTGGATCAAGTGCGCCACGATGGGCGAGTCGAGTAGGAGTACCTGATAGCCTTTTTCTTGGGCTGCTTTGATATAGCTATGCTGTTCTTCGACGTCGGAAGCGTAGAGCAAAACAAGTTTGTCGTCTTTGTCGGTCTGCAGGTCTTTGACTGCCTCTTGAAGTTCTTCAAAAGTATAGTAAGTCCCCTCAGTGGTGGGGTAGAGGGCAAATTTTTCTGCTTTTTCAAAAAACTTGTCTTCGCTCAGCATTCCGTATTCGATCACCACCTTGATGCCGTTCCATTTTTCTTCAAAGGCTTTGCGGTCATTTTTAAATAGGCTGTTAAGCTTGTCAGCTACCTTGCGGGTGATGTAGTTGCTTATTTTTTTGACCGCTCCATCGGCTTGGAGGTAACTTCTGGAGACGTTAAGGGGAATGTCCGGTGAGTCTATGACCCCACGTAGGAGCGTCAAAAATTCGGGAACGATACCTTCGACATTGTCCGTGACAAAGACCTGGTTTTGGTAGAGTTGTATCCGGTCTTTTTGGATGTTAAGGTCGTTTTTGAGTTTGGGGAAATACAAAATCCCCGTGAGGTTAAAAGGATAATCGACGTTGAGGTGAATATTAAAAAGCGGTTCTTCAAACTGCATGGGGTACAATTCACGGTAGAAACTTTTATAATCATCTTCTTGAAGATCGGCGGGTTTTTTGGTCCAAGCCGGTTTGGGGTTGTTGATGATGTCATCGACCGTAACGGTTTCGGGTTTAGCATCTTCGGCGGCTCCTTCGGGGAGGGCTAGTGTTTCTTCTTTGGTGCCAAACTTGATGGGAATGGGCATAAATTTGTTGTACTTGATCAACAATTGGCGGATGCGGCTTTCTTCCAAAAACTCTTTTTCTTCCTTGTTGATATGCAGTACAATCTCGGTTCCGCGGTCTTTTTTGTCACAGGGCTCGAGGCTAAATTCTGGGGATCCGTCGCATGACCAATGCACCGCAGGCGTGTCTTGATAAGACTTGGTAAAAATTTCGACTTTATCGGCTACCATAAAGGCCGAATAAAACCCCAACCCAAAGTGCCCGATGATTCCACTGTCTTTGGCGGTGTCTTTGTACTTTTCCAAAAACTCTTCGGCTCCCGAAAAGGCCACTTCATTGATGTATTTGTTGACTTCTTCTTCGGACATCCCAATACCTTGATCAATGATGTGCAAGGTTTTGGCCTTGGCATTGATTTTAACTTCGATTTGTAAATCGCCTATACTGCCTTTGACTTCACCGAGGCTACTGAGATGTAGCAGTTTGCTGCTGGCATCGGTTGCGTTGGAAATCAATTCACGCAAAAATATTTCATGGTCACTGTATAAGAACTTCTTGATTAAGGGAAAGATGTTCTCGACCGCTACATTAATTTTTCCTTTGGACATGGTGTAAAAAATTTTTACTGTTAACTATTCAAAAAAAATACCAAAGCGCTTTGGGTGACAAATTGACATTTTTTAACAATTTTTTTTGTTTAAAAGATAGTAAATAAAAATAAACAAATTACTATCTTTGTCGTTAATATAAAACAAAAACTTTGGCAACTACAAACGTGCAATCTACTATTCTTACCCAGTATGTCGAACATTGTTTGACCAGCGGAAATAAACCGACTTCGGTCTATCAATTTTGCAAAAATGCGGAGCTCGATGAAACGGAATTTTACCAACACTTTGGATCGCTAGATGCCGTAGAAAGTGCTCTTTGGGAATCGTTTTATTCCAATACCCAGTCGTTGTTAGGAATGGATAAGGCCTATGCAGCGGCCAGTCGAAAAGACCAACTGCTAAGTTTTTATTTCACCTTTTTTGAGGTGTTGCTGCTCAACCGTAGTTATGTGCTTTTTGCCCTCCAAGGACAACAACACCTATTGTCCAAACTAACACCACTCAAAGGGCTCAGAACCGCTTTTAAAGAATATGCCACCGGTCTTATTGAAGCCGGAAACGACGAGCGTTCCCGCTGGTCGCAACACCCCGCTACTTTGTTCTCCGAAGCGGCTTGGGTGCAGTTTCTCTTTTTACTAAAATTTTGGATAGACGACCGTTCTAAAGGGTTTGAAAAAACCGATGCGGCAATCGAAAAATCGGTCCATACGGCCTTTGCCATTTTTGACAATGCTTCCTTAGATACTTTGGTGGACTTTGGAAAGTTTATTTGGAAAGAAAAAATTAGCACCCACTAATTGAAAACCCTCGATTATATTCCGACCAACAAAATCGAACGCGCCAGTACACTGGTGACGACCGGGATCAAGGTAGGTGGAAATTACCTTAAATACTACGGCCAAAAAGCCCTAAACCAGGCCCCCGAAAAAGAACATTTGGACGAGGCCAACGCCAAAGACATCTACGACGGACTAAAAAGTTTGAAAGGAAGTGCCCTAAAAGTGGCACAAATGCTAAGCATGGACCGTAATTTATTGCCTCAAGCCTATGTAGAACAATTCAGTTTGTCTCAATTTTCAGTTCCTCCACTCTCGGCCCCCTTGGTCCGAAAGCTTGTCCGTAAATACTTAGGAGCCAACCCCGAGGTTATTTTCGATACGTTTGCTACTCAATCTATATATGCCGCCAGCATTGGACAAGTCCATCAGGCGGTGAAGAATGGGAAAAAACTTGCTGTGAAAATCCAATACCCAGGAGTAGCAGACAGTATCGGCTCCGATTTAAGTCTCGTCAAGCCGATTGCCCTTCGGATGTTTAACCTGAAAGGGGCCGATACAGACAAATTTTTTAAAGAGGTTGAAATCAAGTTACTCGAAGAAACCGATTATCGCCTCGAATTGTCTCAGGGACAAGAAGTTGCCCAAAACTGTGGACACCTGCCTCATCTCCAATTTCCCAACTACTATGAAGAATGGTCTTCGGATAAAATTTTGGCCATGGACTGGATGGAAGGCGAACACCTCTCGGAGTACGTTGAAAAGCATCCTGGTCCTAACCCTGAAAATGACCGACTTGGACAAGCGCTTTGGGATTTTTATATGTACCAAATGCATGTGCGGAAAAAAGTACATGCAGATCCTCATCCGGGGAACTTTTTGGTCGCCCCAAACGGTGACCTTATCGCCATAGATTTTGGATGCATGAAAACTGTTCCAGAGGAATTTTACATTCCCTATTTTGAACTTTCTCGTCCCGAAATTCTTAACGACGAACAAGCCTTTCAACAACGATTGCGTACCCTTGAAATATTGACTCCCATTGACAAGGACGAAGAAATTCGCTTCTTTACGGCGCTTTTCCATCGTATGATGCTGTTGTTTACCCAACCCTTTCACCAGGAGGATTTTGATTTTGGAGCGTCTGATTTTTGGGATCAAATCGCGGCCCTAAGTCAAGAATATAGTACTGACAGCCAGCTACGCAAAATGAATGGCAATCGTGGCTCCAAACACTTCATCTACATCAACCGTACCTTCTTTGGGCTATACAGTCTCCTGAATGACCTTAAAGCCCGCGTTAAAATATATAATTACACGTATTTTGTTTAATTGGTTTATTTTTGTGTAATTATCCAAACACCCTGGTGCTAGCCGGGGTGTTTTTTTTATCTTGTCAACAAAAAAAGTATGTATCGATCGATCATTAGTGGACTGGGAAAATATGTGCCCGAAAATGTGGTCACCAACGACGATTTATCCAAACGAATGGAAACATCAAACGAATGGATTATCGAACGGACGGGGATTGAAACCCGTAGGCACATTAAAAAAGGGGACGGTAACACGACGGCTGTTATGGGTGCCAAATCGGCCCAAATTGCCCTTGATCGGGCCAAGCTCCAAGCCAAAGACATCGATCTGATTCTTTTTGCCACCCTAAGTCCTGACTATTATTTCCCTGGATCGGGGGTTTTGGTACAAGAAATCTTACAAATACCCACCTGTCCGGCCATGGACATTCGCAATCAATGTTCAGGATTTGTCTATAGCTTGGCCACGGCCGACCAATTTATCAAGACCGGGATGTACCAAAATATTTTGGTCATCGGTTCCGAAAATCATTCGGGAGGCTTGGACATGAGCACGCGAGGCCGTGGGGTTTCGGTTATTTTTGGTGATGGTGCCGGGGCGGCAGTAGTAAGCCGCTATACCGATACTGACCGCGGGATCTTATCGAGTCATTTGCATTCTGAAGGAAAATATGCCGAAGAACTCTCGCTTATCGGCCCGAGTACCAACCGTTGGGTACCCGAAATCATTGCTGCCAACGATCCCGAAGACACCTCTTACTATCCCTATATGAATGGGCAATTTGTCTTTAAAAATGCCGTACGTCGTTTTAGCGAAGTGATTATGGCCGGTTTGGAACACAATCAACTTACCCCCGACCAAATCAAGCTTTTGGTTCCACATCAGGCGAACTTGCGCATTTCGCAATTCGTTCAAAAGAAGTTTGGCCTACGGGATGATCAGGTGTATAACAACATCCAGAAATACGGAAATACCACAGCCGCTTCGATTCCCATAGCCCTTACCGAGGCATGGGAAGAGGGCCATATTCAAACGGGTGACCTAGTGGTTTTGGCTGCTTTTGGGAGTGGCTTTACCTGGGGAAGCACCCTTTTACGATGGTAGCCTCACCCGTTACTTTGGTGCTGGGGGCATCGACCAATCCAGATCGCTATGCCTATAAAGCCATAGTGGCCTTGCGGCAAAAAGGACATGCCGTTGTGGCGGTAGGGGCCAAAGAAGGACAGGTGATGGACGTCGCCATACAGATCCAATTGCCCAAACCATATTCGGTGGATACTGTCAGCGTGTATTTGGGGCCCAATCGGCAAAAGGAGTATATCGATGCACTCATTGCCCTAGAGCCTCAGCGGGTGATTTTTAATCCCGGAACCGAAAACCCCCTGTTTAGTCAACAACTCATCAAGGCGGGCATTCGTTGTGAAAATGCATGTACCTTGGTTTTACTTGCGACGAATCAATACCAATCCCAGGAAAGTTAGCAGCCCATTGATAGGGAGCAATTCATAGCCCAATTGATAACCGCCAAGCCAACTGCTGGGCAACTGCCCCACAAAAAAGATAATTCCCACAGCGGCCAAAGCTACCCATAGTACATAACGGTCTTTGATCTGATAAGGAGTAAAAATTCCAAAAGCAAACAGTCCCAATAAGGGTCCATAGGTATAAGAAGCAACGGTCAATAGGCCGTCGATGACGTTGCGGTCCAACACATATTTAAAAAGGATAACCACCAAAATCAGCAATAGACTCATGGCGATATGCACCCGTTTACGGATACGCAATTGCTCAGCATTGGGTTTTTGGTTGAGTTTAAGAATATCGATACAATACGAGGTGGTAAGGGAGGTTAGCGCACTGTCGGCACTGCTATAAGCAGCGGCAATCAAACCCAGGATAAAGGTAACGGCAACCCCCAGCCCCAAGCCTCCAAACAGGGCGATTTCGGGAAAAAGCAAATCTGTTTTTGGACGGCCATCCATCAGCGGAATGCCAATCCCTTGTTGTTGTGCATAGCTGTATAACAAGATACCGAGTAGCATAAAGAGTAGGGTGACACCAACCAGCACAAAGCTAAAAACAATCATGTTTTTTTGAGCTTCATCTTGAGTTTTGCAGGTGAGGTTTTTTTGCATCATGTCCTGATCCAGTCCGGTCATACAAATGGTGATAAAGGCCCCACCCAAAAGGGATTTTATAAAATGGTTACGCACCAAAAATGAGTCAGTCACCCAAATTTTACGGTATTGCTCAAACTGGGCAGAAGCCCAAAAATCAGATAGACTCCAGTTCATGCCTTGAAGTAGGTAGTAGATGGACAAGCCCACGGCCACTATCATAAG